>Ga0105052_10000382_pt1 | contig 61897 bp, 60 predicted proteins | sample FRY03_FD_78094 | JGI IMG/M metagenome (GOLD analysis project Ga0105052, IMG submission 78094) | Freshwater microbial communities from Lake Fryxell liftoff mats and glacier meltwater in Antarctica - FRY-03 | ecosystem: Environmental > Aquatic > Freshwater > Ice > Glacier meltwater ... | reverse complement strand
GCGCCAAAGGCGACAGCCACCACACTAACAAACACGACACCACCAACGGCGAGCGCCACGCCTGTGCGACGCCTCCGACGCTGCGAAGAAATCATCTGGAATCCTGGCCCTTCGGGTCGAGACATCAAAACCATCACACATACTCCTCGCATCGCAAATAGGCCACAACAGAAACGCCGCAGGGCGCACAGAACCGAAATCGAAGCGTACGGCAAACGGTGGCTCACGACAACTCCAAGCGAGCCCGCACACAACTCTCGCCCATCCGCAGACCACGTGGCGTCCGCCCCCCATCACGAAATCAAGAACAGCTAGGCGCGCGCGCCCGGACCGTAGGCCAGCGCGTTCTCAACGCCGCGTGCAAAACGATCGGGTGCGAGATCGGTGACGTCTATCGTCGGGGCGTTGCCGGTCAGCAGATCGGCCATCACGCGCCCAATCGACGGCATCGATTTGAGGCCATGACCCGACCAGCCCGCGCAGATCCAGAGCCCTTCGGCATCCGGTACTCGACCGACGAGCGGATGCCAATCGGGTGTGTAGTCATAGGCCCCGCCCCAGCCGCCGACGAGTGGAGCAGCGGCAAGCGACGGGAAGCGCGCGGTCAAGGCGGACCGAACCGCAGCCTCATAACCATCGAGTAGCGCGAGCTGGCAATCGTCGCGTCGGTCTATCACGGGAGTGTCTGGTTGGTACGCCACAACCCAGATGTCGCGCCCCGCTGCGGATCGCACCACGACGTTCGAGACCGCGTCCGAGGTGACAGCAGCCGGCGCTACCTGTCCGGGAGGGAGCCGCAGCACAGCGACCTGGATACGGGCGAGCGACATCGGCGGTGTCCAACCCGCGGGGGACAGTAGTTCGGGTGCCCAACCACCCGTCGCCACAACGACCTGGCCCGCGCTGATAGTTTCGCCAGAGAGCAGGCGGACGCCGGTGGCGCGCTGGCCTTGCATCACGATCTCTGCGACTGGCGATTGTTGCCGTAACTCAAGACCGCGCCCGAGGGCATCCAAAATCCACGAGCCGATCATCAGGCGGGCATCACAGACCCCCCCGGCCGGTTCGTAGGCTGCTCCTGCGACACCATCGAGCGCCATCAGTGGCTCCACATCGCCGATCTGCTCGGGTGTCAGAAAGCTCGTGTCGAGTCCGAGCCCACGCTGCCGCTCCACTTGGCTACGACAGACATCGGCCAGGTGGTCTGGCACGGGGAGGAGGTAGCCCGTTGGGACGTAGCCGCTCGCGCCGACCCCGACCTCACGATCCCAATGCATCAAGATCTCCGTGCCTGCCATGGCAAGTTCGATCAGCACCGGATTGGTGTAGTGACGCCGCACCATGCCGAACGTCAGGCCCGAGTCGCCAGATCCGGCAGCGCCACGATCCAAGAGTAGGACGCGGCCGGCCCCCCGACGAACCAGCGCGTTTGCTGTCGAGGCGCCAACCAGACCGCTGCCAATCACTGCCACGTCATATGTCATATGCAGCAAGGTATCACCGGCACAGCGCGATTCGTCGCAGCGCCGAACTCCGTCCGGTACTGTCCTCGCACGAAGCAGATGAAGGGGAACAATGGTGGCTGAGATTCTCGAGGGCGAAAATCTGATCTGGCAGGGACGACCGACGTGGAAGTGGACGGTGTCGTTCATGCTCAAGTGGAGCTTGGTTGGGCTTGTGCCGTTCGCCGTCGGCCTCGTGCTGGCGCGGTACAACAATATTGGCGTTACCCCTTTTTTGGGGATCTCGGTGATCTTGATTGCAGGAGTTGTCCTGCTGGCCTGGGTCCGACGTCTCGACACCCATTACACCGTCACGGATCGTCGGTTGATCGTCCGTCACGGCATCCTCAACCGCAACGAGCGCAGTGCCAGTCTTGACCGCATCCAGAATGTCAACACAGGGCAAGGTTTTTACGGGCGCATCCTCAACTTTGGCGACATCGAGTTTGATACTGCAGGCTCGGATAGCGGCGACTCCGAACTCGCCCTACGCGGTGTCAATGACCCGCATAAGCTCCGCGACGTCCTCGATGCCGAGGTGTTCGCCCGCGGGCGAACGTCGGGACTGTAGGCCTTACGGCTCCCAGTCCTCGCCGCCGGTGTCCCAGCCGACGAGGCAGTAGTCGGCAATCAGCACCCCGACCTGCTCCCAGACGTCTCGTGCTGAGGTTTCGAGGTGGGTGGTGGTAACCAGTTCGGCGACCAGTTCGCCGTTGTAGTGCACGGGAATCGCCGTGACCGCGGGCCCACTGGGTCCAGCCCAGGGACCATCGCTGAAAACGCCTGCTTCGATGAAACGCAAGCCGACGCCGGCACTACTGGCAGCAGCCAGTAGAGCGATCGTCCCGCGCAGGATAGGGTCGGCTTCCTGGCCCGACTGGATCAGCTCGGCGATGGTCGACAGCGTATCGTCGTGCGGCGTCATCCGCGGATCACAGCGAGCACGTCGTCGCAGCGTGCCTCCAGCTCGGACTGGCTGAGTGCCTCAAGATTGAGACGCAATAATGGTTCGGTGTTGGAGGGGCGCACGTTGAAGCGCCACGTGTCGTGGTCGATCGAGATGCCATCGAGATGGGTGATCGTGGCGCCCGGACCAAAGTGGTCCTTCAACTCTTGCAGTTTGAGTGCTACATCCGGCACGGGCGAGTTGATCTCACCGCTAATGAAGTAGCGGTCGCGCATCGGCTGGAGCAATTCGACGAGTGTCTTCCCGCTCCGAGAGACGATTTGCAGCACCATCAGCGCCGGTAAGATGCCGGTGTCGACACCGTAGAACTCGCGAAAGTAATAGTGGCCCGAGACTTCGCCAGCAAACGCGCCACCCGTCTCTTGGATTGCGACCTTGATGAAGGCATGTCCAACCCGCGAGACCACGGCAGTTCCACCACAGCGTTCGACCGTGTCGGGCACAGCACGGGAGGCGCGTACGTCGTAGAGGATCGTCGCGCCGGGGTTGCTTTTGAGTACCTCTTCGGCGAGCAGCGCGGTGATGAAATCCCCAGGGACAAACTCCCCCGCTTCGTCAATAAAGAAGCAGCGATCGGCGTCCCCATCCCAGGCGATGCCAATCGCCCCCGTGTGCTCCAACACTTTGCCGATCACAAACTGGCGATTCTCCTCCAACAGCGGGTTCGGCTGGTGGTCGGGAAAGGCACCGTCGGGCGTCAAAAAGTACGAGTAGGGCTTGATCGGCAGTGCTTGGAGAATCGGTCCGAGCATCGTCCCCGCCATCCCACTGCCCCCGTCGAGCACAACCTCGAGTGGTCGTAGCGCGTCGCCATCAATCAACGACAGCATCTTCTTTGCATAGGCCGGCAAGACATCGACGGGTGTCGCGAGACCGGGGGTTGCAACGGGCGCAAGTTCCTCACCCAGGGCCATCTTTTTGACTTCGTTGAGACCCGACGCGCTACCGACGGGTTGCGCCGCAGCACGCACGATCTTCATGCCGTTGTATTCGGCTGGGTTGTGCGAGGCGGTCACGATAATGCCGCCGTCGAGCCCACCATCGGCAACCGCGAAGTAGAGCATCTCGGTGCCGATCTCACCCAGCACAGAGACATGCGCGCCACCGTCGGTTGCGCCGGCAATTGCAGCCTCCGCCAAGGCGGGGGAGGAGAGTCGCATGTCGTGGCCAATCGCGATGTGCTGCGCCTTGAAGACCTCAACGTACGCGCGTGCGACGCGATAGGCACCGGCAGGGTCGAACTGGGTCGGCACGACGCCACGCACGTCGTAGGCCTTAAAGATGGCTGGATCGAGGGTCATGCGGTGGAGGGTAGCCAAGCATCCGAGAGGAGTCGCCACGTGTCATCGAGGTGTTGTGCCATCACCCGGGTATCGGCCAACACGGGCATAAAATTTGTATCTCCGTTCCAGCGCGGTACGACGTGGAGGTGGATGTGTCCTTCGATGCCGGCTCCCGCCGTGCGACCGAGGTTCAGACCGGCATTCGCCCCGTGCGGTTTGAGAGTGCGGTCGAGTACGTTGAGCGCTTGGTCGAACAGCTCCCAGATTTCGGCCCGCTCGTCGGTATCCAGCTCGCCGGGGGTGGCGAGGTGCCGGTACGGCGCGATCAGGATATGCCCATTCGTGTATGGGTAAAGGTTGAGAATCACGAAGCACGTCGGCCCGCGATGCAGAATCAGAGTCGACCGGTCGTCCGTCTGCTGTGGGGCTGCACAGAAGACGCACTCCAGGGGATCGTGTCCCGACGCCGCCTTCACGAACTCCAGACGCCATGGTGCCCATAGTCGCTCCATTCGTGCAGCGTAGCCATGAATGTCGCCAGTCCAGCATGCCGAGCGACAGCACAGGCCCTGCCTCCGCTCGGCTACCCTCGTTGGTAGTGCCAAAAGTCCCGACCATTGCAGTGCTTGCTGAACGGCTCGCTCCCACACTCCTGACAGCGGCTCCGACCGCCACCGCGAGCGTCATGATCTGCCTGCGTGATGGCCCCCAGGGCACAGAGTTGCTGCTCTGTCGTCGCGCAATCCGCGCGGGTGACCCCTGGTCCGGCCATGTCAGCCTCCCCGGTGGCGGGGTGGAGGAGCATGACGAGGATGCACTCGCGACGGCTGCTCGCGAGACGCTGGAAGAGGTCGGATTCGATCCACGAGCGACCGGCATCGTGTTGGGTGTCCTCGAGCCACTCGAACCACGCGCCTTTCCGATCATCATCACCGCCTACGTGGCGCATGTCACAAAAGCTGTTGAGCTAGTCCTTTCGGACGAGATTGCTGCAGCCTGGTGGACGCCCTTCGCCGAACTCGAACTAATCTCGGCCGAGGTCCCCGAGGCGCCCACGCGCGTCTCTGCCTACCGCCTGCCGCACGCCGACGCCGCCGATGTTGTGGTCTGGGGCATCACGTTTCGTCTTCTCGAGTGTCTTTTCGACCAGCCACGAGGCAGTAGATCCTCGTCATAGTTCGCGCGCGACTCGCGTTATACTGCGTCGATGAACGAGCAGGAGATTGCGGCGAAGGCCGCAGACGCCGTTGCAGCGATGCAACGCGTGCGTGTAGCAATTGATGCAGCAGTGCGCACGCCCGCGGGACTGATCGACCATGTCCTGATGGCACTGATTGCCGAGGGGCACGTGCTGATCGAAGACGTTCCCGGTGTCGGCAAGACGGCTTTGGCGCGCGCACTGTCCCGTTCGGTTGGGATGGCGTTCTCGCGTATTCAATGCACGCCGGACCTGTTGCCTGGCGATATCACCGGCGTGCAGGTCTACGACCAAAGCGCGAATCAGTTTCGTTTTCGACCGGGCGCCGTCTTCGCAAACCTCGTGCTCGTTGACGAGGCGAACCGTGCCTCGCCGAAAACGCAGGCGGCGCTGTTGGAGGCGATGCAGGAACGGCAGGTGACGGTCGACAGCGAAACCCATCTGCTGCCGCTGCCCTTTATGGTCATCGCGACACAGAATCCGATCGAGTTCGAGGGGACCTTTCCGTTGCCCGAGGCACAACTCGATCGTTTTGCGATGCTCTTGCGCATCGGCTATCCGTCGCGGCAGGACGAGGTGCGGCTATTGACCGAGCAGGCCAGCAGCGATCCGATTGCGGCGATCGTGGCGGCGGCTGAGGTGTCCGAGGTACAGGCTGCGATTGGTGCCGCTCGACTGCTCCACGTCGAGGCTGCCGTGCACGAGTATGCGGTTTCGATTCTGCAGCGCACGCGCGATGACGAACGGCTTGTTCTGGGCGCCAGTCCGCGCGCCGGTGTGGTCTTGTTGCGTATCGCCCGCGCGCGCGCACTCCTGGCAGGTAGGGCGTTCGTGCTGCCCGAGGACGTTGCCACGATGGCACCGTACGTCTTGCCTCATCGCCTGCAACTGGCAGGTGCGGCGCGCTCGGCTGGACACTCGACCGTCAGTATTGTCGACGATATTGTGGCGCGCACGCCTGCGCCGATGTAGCGATGTTGACGCTTCGCGGATGGGCGGGTCTGGCAACGGGGGTGGGGACTCTTGGCGTTGTCTGGGGCTTTGGAGCGCTGGCCCTGCTCCCGCTCGCGGTGGCGTTGATACTCGGTCCGCTGGCTGCCAGGGCCCTGATCGGCTGGGGTTATGCTGAATCACTGCGTCTGCGCATCCAGTGTTCGCCGGAACGCCCGCTGGAAGGTCAGCCGGTCGTAGTCTCGGTCGTGATCGATGGGCGCCTGCCACGAAACGGCATCGCCGAACTGCGGCTGGCTGGTCGTTCCCATCATGTCACGCTGCGCCGTCAATCGGCCACTTCGGCATCAGGTAACGTTGTCATCGCCGGTCTCGCACGCGGCCATTACCCAATCCGAGGGGCGTCGATTACGGCCGGTGATCCTTTTGGGTTCGCCGCGTTTGGTCGGGCTGCGGTCGGTGGCGATGCACTCGTGGTTTGGCCGCGTTGGGTCGAGCAAGGTCGTGTTGCCAGTGCGCGTGGCGGCGATGGTAATCAGCGTGCACGCGCGCGTCTCGCGCAGAGCGTCGGCTACGACCTGCATGGTGTGCGCGAACATCAGGATGGCGAATCCTTGCGGCGCGTGGATTGGAAAACATCCGCACGAACCGGACGCCTGATGGTGCGCGAGTTGGAGGATGCGTCGCGCATCGACCAAGTGATTGTGCTCGACATGGATCGTGCGCTGGTCGATGTTGCAGTTGCTGATCAACTTACGCGGGTAGCGGCGGCACTGGTGCGGGAGGCAATCAGTCAGGGCCAGCAGGCTTCGCTTTTGGTGGCTAGCGCGACACCATTAACACTACCGTTGGACGGCTCGGCTGTCGCGTGGGGTAGTGCCATGGATGCCTTGGCCGCAGCCCAACCAACGCGGGAAACGGCGCTGGTCGAGCTGTTTGCAGCAGATCAGTCGATCGGTCGGGGCCGCGCCCTCACGATTGTGACGGCCTCGCACGATGCGCAGCTCGTTGATCGAATCGTGCGCGAGAGCCGGCGCACCTCCGCGCGTGTCATCGTGGTCGCAGGCGACGCAGCGAGTGCAGCAGCGTGGTCGCAATTTGTGCTGGCGGGTGGTCACTTGGATGTGCAGGGCGCCGACGAGCATTTGGAGACGCCGCTTGGGGAGGTGGCGGCATGAGCAGTCGCGAGGAGCCTCGCCTTGTTGCAGTGATGCTGGCGTACCTGCTGTGCGCAGTGACGATCGTGTTGTACCTGCGCTTCTTGCTCGTTCCCGCCCCCGCCTGGTACGAACTCGTCGGTGCGATTTTCGCGATTGGCGCGCCTGCTGTCGGCATACGCCAACTGCGCCGACGCAGTTGGCGCTGCGTCCTCGTTGGACTGATGGCTGCAGCCGCTGTCGTCACGAGCGTCGGCATGCGGTCGGGTGCGTGGCCGTGGCGGGAGGATCTGCGCGGGGTCGATGGCTACTTCGGGACGGGTGGCTACTTCGATCAGATCTCAACCGTGGTCGCGCATGCGGGGGCAGGATGGGCTGCCGCCACGTTCCCGGTTGATGGGTCGGCCGAACCGGATGCCGCCACGGGGCTACGGTTGCTGCTCTTGCTCCTCCTGCTGGCAAGTGCCAGCACACTGATTGTGTTCCGTGTACCGCTGGTTGCTGTCGTCGCCGTGGCAATTGCGGGCGCCATTGGCACGCTGTTTATCGGTCTTCAACCACTCCTGTTACACGAGGTACTCCTCTGTGTGGTGGCGCTAGTGGTCGTGGCCGTTGCGACCGTTCGGGTGCGTCGGCGCATCGCCACTGTCGTCGTGGCGGTTGGGATGCTGACATTGGTAGCGACGGCAGTCGCGATCGGGCTGGGCCAGCCCTCATCTGCGCTGTTCGAGTGGCGCCAGTGGAGTCTGGAGGAGCCCGAGCCGGTCAGTGTTGGCTTTGTCTGGAAACAATCCTTGGCAGCACTCGACTTTGGCGACGAGATCGTGCCAGTCCTCGAGGTCGGCAGTCCCACGGTGGGGTATCTGCGTGTCGCCACCCTCGGGCGCTTTGACGGCACGCGCTGGCAACCCGATTTGTCGCCGACGACGAGCACGGTAGCCGCCGAGGTGCGTTTGCCGCAAGCATCTCTCCCCGTAGCCGCGCGCGGTGATCGCGGACCCAGCACCAGCTTCGAAATCCGGAATCTTGCGCTTGCTTCGGTCGACTTGCCACTCCCGCTCGGGACGGAGAGCTTCTCCGGTTTGGCGGCTGAGACACGCCCTGTGCAGATCACCTCCACGGGCAGCGTACGACTCGCACAGCCGCTACCGAGCGGCGAGGTCTATACGGTCACACGCGTTACGAACACCAGCAGTCCGGCACTGCTCGATGCGGACCTGTTGGGAGCGCCCACCGATCCTGTGCACACATTTAATGAGGGTTTCCTCGACGATCCGGTGGGTGGTAGGCACAGTGACACGGATGGTGTGGGGCCGTGGGGTGCCGATTACAGCGCCACGACGACCACTCCAACCGACCAGGTGACGAAGCAGGACCGACCACGTCCCAGCAGTGGTGTGTTTATCCCGTCCGACCCCGAGACATGGTCGGTGCCGATGGCGGAGTCGGATTCTGCTGGCACAGGATCGGCCGTAGCAGCGGTCGTTGTGTCAGAACCGGATCCCGCTGATCTCAGTTTTGGTGGCGCGGTCTTTCCCGCCTTCGGCGAGCCGGGGCGCGAGGCTGAGGTGAGCCGATTATTTCGTGACCAGCGTAGCGCTGGCACATTTGCCGCGATCTCCGCGGCGGGGTGGGAGCAGGTCTATCGCAATGCACGAGCCCGCATAGCAGAAGCCACAACACCGTATCAAGTGGCTGTCATACTTGAGCACTGGTTCCAGAGCGAGTTTGGCTACGACGAGACTGCGGCTTACACCGCCGATGGCTTGATTGGTCCGTTGCCTGCGTTTTTGCTTTCGCCGAGGCGAGCCGCGCATTGTCAGTACTTTGCGGGTGGCATGGCTGCGTTGCTGCGCCTGCTCGGCGTGCCGGCGCGCGTCGCGGTTGGCTTTACCGCGGGCCGTCTTGATGGTGATCGGCGCATCATCACGAACCGCGATGCGCATGCGTGGGTCGAGGTGCATTTTCCGTACTCGGGTTGGGTGGCGTTCGAACCGACACCGTCGCGTAGGCTGGCAAGCCCGACGTCGAGCACATCCGCATTGTTCTCTGCGAGTGCGATTGCCCTGCCGGGTGGAGCTCTCGCTAGTGTCGGGATGGACGGCGCACTACCGAACGGCCGGGGTCCAAATCGTGGGACAGGCGGCGTTATCACCGATCAGGCGCTGGCAGGCACGAGCGAGATAGCCCGATCGTGGTTGTGGCTGATCGGGCGCATGTTGTTCGTCGTGCTGCTGGTGGCGGTGGCGGGCGGTATCGTGATCTGGGGGCTGAAACAGGCACGGATGGCGCGTGCCCGACATACGCAGGACCCTCGGCTTGGTGCGCTCGCCGCTCGTTGCGAGATCGCGGGGTGGATTGGAGACCAGGGCGCAGCGACGCAAGAGGTTTCCACGGTTGAACTCGGTCGGATGGTGCGGACGAAGTACGGTGTCGACGCGGAGGCCTGGGTGACAGCGGTCGTGCTGGCACGCTATGGCCCAGAGCACGCCTCTGCCGAGGCGTTCGTGCTGGTGCAGCAGCAGACGCGTCTGTTGCGGCGGCATCTCAGTCGACGCTTCTCGCGCAGCGAGCGTTTGGCGGGCGCAGTTCGCCCCCAGCGCCTGCTTCGTCGCACTTCCACGCACCGCCACTGAACGCGCCGCCCGATTTCGTGATGGGGTCAGGCTCGATTTCGTGGTGGGGGGCGGACGCCACAACCGCGCGGATGTGAGGTCCGCCCCCCTGCTTCCACGCTCGACAGACGGTTTGTGTGTGGGGGCGGACCTCACATCCGCGCGGTTGTGGCGTCCGCCCCCCACCACGAATCCGAGGTAGGACTCGTCGGGTGGAGTTGTCCCGGTTCGACGGGTGGCGGGTTGGGTGCGGTACAGTCTCCGGCATGCCTGACCAAACAGTCAGCCCAGAGGGCGCGGAGGGTGTACACGCGCGGCGCGCACAGATCCTTGACTGTACGTGCCGTGTGATCGCACGTGATGGCGCCGATGGTCTGCGGATGGCGGCCGTGGCGCGCGAGGCCGACGTTTCGAGTGCGCTGTTGCACTATTACTTCGAGACCCGCGAGATTCTGATCGGCGAGGCCTTCGTATACCACGATCGTCGCGAGACGAGCCGCGGCAACGAACGGGTGCAGTTGATTGGCGATCCGGTTGAGCGCATCCGCCACGTTCTGACGCGCGAACTCAGCGACGACGAGGCCGTGCACGAGGGTTGGGTGCTTTGGAGCGAAATGCAGCGTCTCGGCATCTTCAATGCGGACCTACGCGCCTCGGTTGCCGATCGCGCACTGCGCTGGGTCAACGGGGTAGCCGAGTTGGTGCGTGACGCGCAGAAGAACGGATTGATCCGGAGTTCCATCGACGCCGACTCCGCTTCACTGCGACTGACCGCGGTCGTCGACGGGCTAGGTGGGCACATCATCGTCGGCACGCTGACGCGACCACAGGCTACGAGTACGCTCGAGGTCGCGATCAACGAGGCGCTCGGGCTTTCCACAACGAAAGGCAATCAAGCATGAGCAGCACACGAAGACGCGAGAAGACCGTTCGACCCGGCACGGCTGCGATGACATTGCATGCCAATGCGTATGCCAGCTCGGAGATCCTCGAGCGTGAGCGACGAGAGGTCTTTGCGCGTGCCTGGATGATCATCGGCCACGTGGCTGAGGTGCAGAATCCCGGTGATTTCACGACCGGCTCGATCGCGGGCGAGCCCGTTGTCGTCCTGCGTGACGAGGCCGGTGATCTGCGGGCCTACTCGAACGTCTGTCGTCATCGCGCAGCGCAACTCGCGACGGGCACGGGCACGTGCGCCAAGGTGCTCCGCTGCCCGTACCACGGCTGGACATATCGGCTCGACGGCACTCTGGCAGCGATGCCCGAAGGTCGTGGCTTTGGTGAGGATTTCGACCGTGACAGCGTGCGACTACCGGAGTTCAAGGTCGACACGCTTGGTGGGCTCGTCTTCGTGTCCATGGATCCTGACATCCCGCCCGTGCGCGAGTGGTTTGGCGATGTCGCAGAGCGGCTCGAGTCCCTCAACATCGAGCAGTTGGAACCCGCCACCAAGCGTGATTGGAAGCCGCTCGAGATTGTGCGCGAACTTCCTGATGTCGTGCGTTCGCGCAAGCTGGACGATGCCAAAGCACTGATTCCAGAGGTAAAATTTAGTCGGTACGTCGCCACCTACGATCACAATTGGAAGGTGTTGGCGGACAACTTCCTGGAGGGGTATCACGTGCCGATTGGGCACCCTGGCCTATTGCGTCTATTGGATTACCCCAAGTACGGTGCCACGCTCTTCGAACGGGCAGCCTGGATCGACGGGCCGCTACGCGACAACCCGTCGCGCGATTTTGCGGAGCGTATGTATCAGCGCTTTCATCAGCCGATGCCAGAGTTTCCCACAGAGCTGATCGGACAGTGGAGTTACATGCACCTGTGGCCCGCGCAGTTCATTGATATCTACCCCGACTCGATCGACGTCTGGCAGATCCAACCGGTTGGCGTGCTCAAAACAATGGCAACGTCCATGGTGTTCCGCTCAAAGACGGACACCGTGCGCAACAAGGTGATCCGTAAACTCAACTTTCGCATCAACAGCCAGGTGATGGATGAGGACGTCACGCTCTGCGATGGCGTCCAGGCCGGGTTGGTCTCATTGATGTACGAGCGGGGCGTGCTCAACGACAACGAGAATGCCGTCGGGCATTTCCACGATTTGCTGCGTGCCGCCGTGCCGGGTATCGATGACGGGGCCTAGGTTCGGGCGGCACGACTGGCTCGGTCTGACGCCCGAGGTGGAGCGATTTGGTCCGCTCCTCGTCGAGCGCATCGCGGCCGGACTCGGTGAGGCGCCGGACGCGTTGGGTGCGCGTCGAGTCGAGTCGTTGATTCGTGACGGTGATGCTGCAGCGTGGCTCACCTATCTCGGCGCCTTGACCGTGCTGGTTGAGCGCGGTGCGACAGCCGACGTTGCCCCGTTCGAGTCGACGATCCTCGCAGAGATCCTGCGCGACCAGTATCGTCTAGCTCCCGGAGTCCTACGTCTGTCCCCCGAGGATGAGGCGTTCCACGCACACCTCGAAAAGTTTCTGGAGCAGGCATGACTGACGCCCTACGCACTGACTTTGCTCCCGTCCTCGACGTGCGCCGCGCGGCCGTCATCGGCGCGTCTGACCGCGGTCTTGGGTTCACTCTGATCGAGAACCTCAGCGCCCATGGTGGCGACGTGATTGGTATCCATCCAACCCGCGAGACGGCCGGCGGCCAGCCGTGTGTGGCACACATCAGTGATCTGCCATGGAAGCCAGACGTGATCGGTGTTGCGCTTGGGGCGCGCACCATCGTGCCAGCACTCGAAGCGGCGATCGCCGCCGGGCATCGGCACTTCGTAATCCCGGGCCTTGGTGCAGAGGCCGCCGGTGCGGAGGGAGATACCGCTCGCGCTGCTGTCCGCGAGTTGCTGGTTGCGGCCGATGCTGTGTGTGTTGGCTTCAACTGCATGGGCATCGCGGTGCCCGAGCGACCATCCGCGTGGATCGGGACGATCTGTCAAGGCTTTCGCTCCGGATCTGTGGCCGCGATCGTCGGTTCCGGTTCGATTGGCGAGGCCTTGCTCGCACTCGGACCGCGCGTCGGTTTCCGAAACGTCGTGTCGATTGGCTCGGAGACGAGTCGCGATGCTGCTGATTGGCTAGCCTTCCACGCCGCCGATGAAGGTACGCGTGCTGTGGGTTTGTTTTTGGAGGCTGTCCGACGGCCCGTGGCGTTTCGTCAGGCACTCGAGCGTTGCGCGGATGCTGGCAAGCCTGTGGTGATACTGAAGGTCGGGCGCAGCGAGGTTGCTGCTCGCAACGCGATGGCACACACGGGCGCGATCGTCGGGTCGGATCGAACGTTTGACGCGCTGTGTCGCTCGTATGGTGCGATCCGCGTTGACGATTACGGCGACTGGCTCGAGCAGCTTGAGGTGCTCGGCACCCCGCGGCGCCCAAAAGGATTACGGACAGTCGTATTGACGAACTCGGGTGGAGAGGCGGAACTTATCGCCGATCTCGCTGACGCGGCAGGTATGCCACTGACACCCCTGCCAGCGGATTTGGCGGCCGACATCGATGCCGCCTATCCGTTTCATGGGGTCCACAATCCGATCGACTATTGGGCGTTTGCGGATCCTGAGGTGATCGTGCCTGACCTGGCTATGCGCTGTGCGATGCATCCCGAGGTCGACAATGTGATCATCAACATCGACCAATCCTGGCGATTCTCGAATGGTGAGCGGGAGAACGCGGTGGACGCTGCGCACGCGATGGCCGAGGCCGCGCTCGCAGGCGGCGCATTCTGCGCGGTGCTCTCGACCGCGGTATCCGACCCGGATGATGATGCAGTGCATGCGGCGTCCCGCGGCGGAGTGCCCGTGCTGATAGGTGCCGGTATGGGTATTCGCGCGATTGTGCGAGCTGCTAAATGGTCCCCGACTAAACCGGAACGACCCGCGCAACTCCCATCGATTGCAGCGTCAGAGTTGGATCGTCCCGCCGGTCACTTAGCGGAGGCCGATGCCAAGGCAGTGCTCGCGCGCTATGGCGTCGCGGCACCGCGCGAGATTCGAGCCGCCAACCCGGATGAGGCGCGCGACGCCGCCGCGGAGATCGGCGCCACTGTGGTCGTCAAGGTCGATGGTCCCGCGCACAAGGAGAAGTACGGGGGTGTCATCCTCGGCTGTACCGACCCCGAGCAAGCGGCTGTTGCAGCGGAGCGGATTGGAGCGCCCGTGCTGGTCTGCGAGGAAATTCGGGGTGGCGTAGAGGTGCTCTGTGGTCTTGTGCGTGACCCGCAGTATGGAGCGGTTGTTGTCGTTGGTGTCGGCGGTGCGTGGGCCGAAGCTGTTGGCGACACTGCGCGTGCAGCCCTCGCGCCGATCTCACAGGGTGATGCCGAGAGCTTGGTGCGCGAGGTTGGGCCACTGCAACACCGACTCGACGACGTCGAGGTGGCGATCGTGGCCGAGACACTCGTCGCGCTCGGGCGTGTCGCGCATGATCATGCCCGTGTCTCCGAGATCGACGTAAATCCCCTGATTATTCGCGATGGCGTTGGTGTGGCGCTCGACGCCCTAATCGTGTTGAGCGACGATTAAAGGAACCAACATGGATTTCTCTCTCACTCCTGCGCAACAAGAACTTCGGGACCGCGCACAGCAATTTGCAGATGCGCTGATTCCCCACGAGGTCGCAGCGGAGGCGGCGGGTGGGGTTGTGCCTGAGGCGACCAAGTTGAAGATTCAATGGCTCGCCCGCGAACTGGAACTCGTCGGTGGGAACCACGCTGTTGAGCACGGCGGCCTGGGCTGGTCGATGATGGAGCACGTGATCGTTCATGAGGAGCTCGGTCGAGTCACGAATGGGCTGTGGTGGTTGATGGGAGGCGCGTACAACGTGCTGACACTCGGGACCGAGGAGCAGATCGAGGCGTATCTCAAGCCGACGCTGCGGGGAGAACGCGCCGATGCCTACGCCGTTACCGAACGTGATGCCGGCTCGGACGCCTCGGGGATCGAGAGCACGGCGACGCGCGTCGAGGGTGGGTTTCATCTAACCGGCGAGAAATGGTTTGTGACCAACGGAGATCACGCCGATTATCTGATCGTGATGGCCAACGTGATCGACGGGGCGGCGATCCTGCCGACGCTCTTTCTCGTCGACCGTGACACGCCAGGCGTCGAGATTATCGACGACCCGGCGTTTACGCACGTCTTCCCCGATGGGCACCCGACGTACCAACTCGACTGCGTCGTGCCCGAGTCGGCGGTGCTTGGTGGGCCAAGTCAGATTGGTGCGGGCGATGCGGGGCAGCATGCGTGGTTCGTCGAGGAGCGCATTCATATTGCCGCGCGCTGTGTCGGTGCGATGCAGCGACTGCTCGACGAAACGGTCAGGTGGGCCGTCGGCCGCAAGCAGTTTGGGCAGCCGATCATGGATTTTCAGGGAGTCAGTTTTCCCTTGGCCGATTCGGCAGCGGACTGCGTGGCCGCGCGTCTGATGACGTACCAGTGCGCGCAGATGTTCGACGATGGTGCTGCCGCCAAGCTCGTGCACGCGCGGGCGGGTATGGCGAAGCTGTTCGCCAGCGAGCGCGCGTACGTCTGTGCCGATCGGTGTGTGCAGGTCTGGGGGGGACGCGGTTACATGCGACGAAACACGGCCGAGCGACTATTGCGCGAATTGCGCGTCGACCGGATTTGGGAAGGCACCTCGGAAATCCAGCGCGTGATCGTGGCGAATGCGCTTGTTAAGCGCGGTGTTGGCGCCACGTTGGCGGTCGACCGCAGCGAGACCGTATGAGTGTTCAGCGTGATCTGACCCGTCTGTTCGCACCACGTAGCGTCTTGCTCGTTGGTGCTACCGGAGACACGCTCAAGTGGGGCGGTTGGGTAACAAAATCGTTGGCTGGTACGCGCCATCTGCGTGACACGCACTTCGTCAGTCGTCGCGGCGGCGAGTTGTATGGGATACAGGTCGCAACGTCGATTCCGGAGGTCAATGCCCGGATCGACCTTGCCGTGATCGTGGTTCCCGCTGCTGGAGTCCCCGCAGCCGTCACAGAGTCGCTCGCACTCGGCGCGAAGGCGATTGTGATCATCACTTCGGGCTTTGGCGAAAGCGGATCGGAGGGTGCGGCGGTGCAACAGGCGCTCGTGGACGAGGTGCGCGCCGCGGGCGCCGTGATGCTCGGACCGAACTGCCTCGGCCTCTATGACGACGCGCAGGAACTGAATGTGTACGGCGGTAGTTTTCCCAGTGGCGATCTTGCCTTTGCCTCGCAGAGCGGTAACTTGACGCTGGAGGTGGCACTGCTCCTCGAGCACGCAGGGCTTGGCATGACGCGATTCGCGAGTGTCGGGAACCAGGCGGATCTGTTGCTTGGCGACATCATCCGCGACTGCGCGTATCACGAGCCAAGCAAGGTGATTGGCGCGTACGTGGAGTCACCACGTGATGGTGTCGGTTTTGCGGCCGCTGTGCGTGAGGCGGCGGCCATCAAACCCGTTGTACTCCTGGCCGCTGGTCGAACCTTGGCAGGGGCGAATGCAGCCGCATCGCATACCGGCAATCTCGCAGCAGAATCGCGCGTGCTGCGTGCGGTGTGTCGCGACGCGGGCGCCGTTGTGGTGGATACGCCCGGCGAGTTTGTTGATGCCGTCTTCGCATTGCGCACCGGCCGATCACTGGGCAGGCGTCGGATTGGCATCGTCGCTGATGGGGGTGGGCACGGCGTGGTCGCGAGCGACGTGGTGGCCGAAGCTGGGTTGGATATGGCGACGTTGTCCGAGGCGACGATGGCGACGATGCGGCCATTCCTCAAGCACAGCGAACCGCAGAATCCTCTCGATCTGGCAGGTATGGATGGCGCGGGTCTCTGGGATTTCCATGGTCTAGTCGAGGCGATGATGCAGTCACCCGACGTGGATGCCGTGCTGATGACAGGGTATTTCGGTGGTTACGATGATTATCACCCAGAGGCCGGTACTGCTGAGATCGCGGTGACCGAGGCGATTGCCCGCACCTGCGCTGACCACCAAAAACCGCTGATCATCCAGTCGATGGTCGAGCCGACAGGCAACGCAACGATCACGCGCATGCGCGAGCTTGGCCTTCCCGTCTACGCGCGCATCGAACAGGCTGTGGGGGCGTTGACCCGACTCGAACGCCCACCGATCATCGCGACTGGCGCTCTCGGATTGGTGCCAGCACGTGTATTTAGTGCACGGCCGGCCTACCCCGAGGCGCGAGCCGCTCTCGCCGAACTCGGGATTGCGTTTCCCGCTGGTGCGTTCGCTACCACGCCAGCAGAGGCCGCAATTGCCGCGGAGCGGGTGGGGATGCCAGTCGCGATGAAAGCCGTCGCGGCCGATTTGCTGCACAAGACGGACGCAGGAGGAGTCGTGCTCGGTGTGACGACGCCAGAGATTGCCGCCGAGACGTTCGCCGCGATGCAACACCGGGTCGAGTCTGCCACTGGCATTGCACTCGACGGTATCTGGGTCGAGCAGATGGCGGAGTCCGGGGGCGTCGACCTGGTTGTAGGTGCGCGTCGCGATCCATCGTTTGGCCCGGTCATCCTGATTGGTGTTGGTGGCGTCTTTGTTGAGATCCTCGACGATGTCGTGCTGGCACCAGCACCTACCGACGCTGACCATTTGGCAGGCCTGATGACAGCGTTACGTGCCTTCCCGATGTTGGCAGGTGCTCGTGGTCAGGAGCCGATTGATTGTCGAGCAGTCGCCGAGATCGCGGTTCGACTTGGCGACCTTTTGCTGCATCACGAGGAGATCGACGAGGTGGAGATCAACCCCTTACGTGCAACGTCTGTGGGCGCCCTTGCACTCGACGCTCGGATCGTCTGTCGCTAGGGAACCGGTTTTGTGGGCTGAGCGAAAAAAGAGTGAGAGAACGCCAGGTTGTAATTGTGACCGGCGGGCAGGGCGTTTGTGGACAGCCGGGGGGTGATCGCGGATTATGTGGGCATGCCGTTGTCTGTGCGCCTCTTTCCGACCTGTCTCAGCGACGTGATCGGCCGCCAAACGGTGCTCGATGCGACCTACGTCCTCGAGCGCATCGGTATGCGGGTAGAGCCACTCAGCGGCGCGACCTGTTGCGGCCAGCCTGCCTTTAACTCGGGGCACGACGCGCCCGCGCGCGCCGTTGCCAAGACCACACTGCGGGCGCTCGACGATGGCACAGACGATCCGATTCTCGTACCGTCTGGCTCCTGCACAAGCATGGTGCGGTTGCATTGGCGAGAGCTTTTTCATGGCACGCCAGAGGCCGAGGCAGCGATGCGGATCGCTCGTCGAGTGCGCGAGTTGTCGAGCTTTCTGAGCGATCACGTTGACGCAATTCGATCGGTTGAGCCAGCTCTCACTGCGCGCGTTGGCTATCACGACTCGTGTCACATGCTGCGGGAGTTGAAGATCAAAGACGCGCCCCGCACGGTGCTGGGCGCGATCACGGGTATCGAGTTGATCGAGTTGGGTAGTGCCGAGCGGTGCTGTGGTTTCGGTGGCACATTCAGCGGGCGTTACCCCGACGTCTCAGTGGCGATGGCGGATTCCAAGATCGTAGACATCAATGATGCAGGCATTGACCTACTGGTCTCGGCCGATCCGGGTTGTCTGTTGCAGCTGGCCGGTCGACTCTCGCGCACGGGCTCGCCGGTGCGTGCGGTGCACATCGCGAGCGTGCTGCGCGAGGCACTCGCGTGAGTACGCCGACGACCGACGACTCGCTCGGCGGCACGCCACTGCCGATTGGTTGGGCTGCGCCGGCGCATCAGCCGAGCGATGATCCTCTGACCGAGGCGACGCTGACGGTGCGGATGCAGGAAGGACTGGCGCGTCCCTTTCAGCGTGAGGCGATCGCGAATGCCACGGATCATACGATCGTGGCAATGGAGCAGCGCTTTGCCGGTACGGCGCACGACGAGCTGCGCGAGCAGGGCCGAAAGATTCGCGCCACAGCGATTGCCAACCTGCCCGATTATCTTGAGCAGTGGCTCGCGCAGGCCGACGCGAACGGCACCACGGTGCACTTTGCTGCCAACGATGGTGAGGCGCGGCAGATCGTTGCGGATATCTGCCTCGAACACGATGTGTCGCGCGTCGTCAAGTCGAAGTCGATGGCCTCGGAGGAGGTATCGCTCAACTCTGCGCTCGAGAATGTCGGCATCGATGTGGTGGAGACCGATCTGGGCGAGTTTGTGGTGCAGGCAATGGGCGATCGCCCGAGCCACGTGATCGCTCCGATCCTGCATCGCACGCGTGGTGAGGTGCGCGAGCAGTTTTCGAAGATGGCGGGAGAGGAGCTCCCTGACGATCCTGCAGCATTGACGGGCTTCGCGCGGGAGGGGCTTCGTCACGCCTTTCTGACGGCCGACGCGGGCATCAGCGGCGGTAACTTCTTGGTCGCCGACACTGGCGAAATCGTGATGGTCACGAACGAAGGTAACGGTCGCCTGACGACGTCGCTGCCGCGTATCCACATTGCGCTGGTGGGAATCGAGAAGCTGATTCCGCGACGCACAGATTTGGCGGTGTTGTTGCCGCTCCTGACGGGACACGGAACGGGTCAGCTGATTACAACATACGTTTCGGTTGTTGCTGGTCCTCGGCGCGCGGACGAGCCGGACGGACCCGAGCAGACCCACGTTGTGCTCCTGGATAGTGGGCGGTCGGGGCTCTTGGGTGGACCGTTCGAAGAGGCACTGCACTGCATTCGCTGTGGGGCCTGCCAGAACATCTGTCCCGTCTATCGCCAAGTTGGTGGGCACGCCTATGGCTGGGTGTACGGTGGCCCGATCGGTGCGGTTCTGACGCCACTCTTTCGCGGGCAGAAGGATGGTGGAGAGCTCTCGCATGCAACCACGCTGTGTGGGGCCTGCGACGACGTCTGCCCGGTCAAGATTCCGCTGCATGACCTCTTGCTTGGTCTGCGCCAACGGCGCGTCGCCGAGGGTTGTGTTGGCTGGGGCGAGCGTGCGACCTTTGCTGTCTGGGGGCAGGTCTGGAGTCGACCGTTGCTGTATCGCGCGAGCACCGCTGTTGCGCGGGGCTCATTGCGCGTGCTGGCCAAGGATGGCGTCGTATCGCGTCGACTCCCCGGCCTAAGCAAGTGGACGGCGGGTCGCGACCTGCTCTTGGGGCGGCGGCGATGACGGACCGCGCCGCATTTCTCGCGACGCTACGCGCGACGCCGCGGGGCAAGAACCCTGGTCTCCCCGATCGTTCGAGTACACCCGATGCGCCGACCGAGTTGCGGGCGGGCGAAGATCCGATCGGTCGCTTCCAACGTGAGACGGAGGCAACGTCGGCGAGCATGAGCCGTGTCACGCGGGATACGGTTGGTGTTGCCGTGGTGGCTGCTTTGCACGCAGCTGGTGCCCAGCGTGTTGCGCTCACGACGGACCTTGGCCCCCATCTCGAAGCGGTTCGTAGTGCCTGTTGGGCTGCTGGCTTGGAGGTCGCAGATTATGCGGATGTTGCTCCACAGCGGCGCCAGGCGGCTGCGTTGGATGCGACGGTGACGGGGTGTTTGGCTGCTGTCGCGGCGACCGGGTCGATTGTGACGAGCGCTGCTGCGGGTCGCGCGGGTGCGCTGATTGCCCCGACGCATGTCTGTGTTGTGCGGGAGGACCAGTTGCTGCCCGGGTTGCACGCGTTGTTGAGTGGCGATGTTCTGTCAGCTGCTGGGAGTCTCTTTGCCTTGCAGTCGGGGCCGAGTCGGAGCGCGGATATCGAGAAGACGTTGATCCTCGGTGTGCACGGTCCCGGACGCGTTGACGTCCTGTTCGTCGAACTCGAACGCTAGCTCCGAAACTGCACAAAAGGACCCGGGTCCTTTTGTGCACAATCAGAGCGGCCGATCAGCGCACGATTGTAACGGGGGTGCCTACTGTGACGAGCGCTACGACCTTGCGGATATCCGGATCGGGAACGCGGATGCAGCCGTTCGAAACGTTCGTGCCAGCCTCGGCCCAGAGCACGCCGCGAGCACCATGGATGGCGACGCGGCCCGGTCCGCCTTTGTACTCGAACAGCACATTCGAGTGTGCGGTGAGGTGGATCGCCCATGGGCCGAGCGGGCTCCAGTAGGGCTCACGAATCTTCTGATAAATCGCAAAAGATCCCAGCGGCGTCGGCGTGGACAACTTACCTACAGCGACGCCGCGCTTCAGGATCACCCGATTATTTTTATAGACGTACAACATGTGGGCCGAGCGTGATATCACGACACGAACTGGATTCTCTCGGACGAGTGTCTGATCTTCTCGCAACCAACCCGTCGCCGTGTTGGGTCGCTTGGGCAAGAGCACCTTGAGCCACGCAATACCGTTCTTGTCGACAGACCGCTCTAACACGAGCAGCACAGTGGGATTCCCGGTGCTGGAAATCCACGGTTGGATGAGGCCCGTACGACGACCGTTCGCGGGTCGCTGATAGATGCCAGCGCGGACCAGGATGGTCGCCGCATACGAGTGGCGCTTGGTCGGGCGGTAGTCGGGCTCAGCGGGAGCCGTCAGCGGGGAGGCGGTGGTGTCGCTGGGTACCTCGGCTGGTATTTGTGCATCAGCAAGTGGCGTCAGATAGAGCACGCCACCGATGGCCAGGATCAGGAGAAAAAGACGGCGCATCCAGCAAAGTATGCCGGACAAACTTTCGTGCGTGTGCTGGACGGCGGCACCCGCTCCTGCAACGATAAGAGCATGTCTCGATTGCACCGCTCGCTCTGGCTCGAACAGGCTTATACCGGGTCGACTGATGCGCCCGGCTTGAGTGGTGGCGACCATGCTGATGTCGCAATCATTGGCGGTGGCTACCTTGGCCTGTGGACGGCGATCCTGCTGAAAGAGCGGGAGCCGAGTCTCGACGTCGTGATCGTCGAGAAGGATGTCTGTGGTGGTGGAGCATCGGGCCGCAACGGCGGCTTTGTCTTGAGTTGGTGGCCAAAGCTAGCAACGCTCGTGAAGCTCGCGGGCGAGCGTGAAGCAATCGAGTTGGCGCAGGCTTCAGAGCAGGCGATCAGCGAGATCGAGGAGGCCTGCGAGCGGTACCACATCGACGCACAATTTGTTCGCGGCGGCTGGCTTTGGACGGCTGCGACCGAGGTGCAGCGTGGCGCGTGGAACCCCGTCGTCGAACTGTGTGATCGTCTTGGTGTACAGCCTTTTCAACAACTGTCACCCGACGAGATCGCGCGCAGAACCGGCTCGCCGGTCCATCTCGAGGGCGTTCTCGAGTCGTCTGCCGCGACCGTCCATCCGGGCTACCTCGTGCGTGGCCTCGTGCGCGTGGCGCAGCAACTCGGCGTGCGCATCTACGAGAACAGTCCCATGATCGAATTGGATCGACGCCGTCCTGCGGTCATCCGTACGCCGAATGGTGCACTCACCGCCGACATTGTCGTGCTCGCAACGAACGCCCACGCAGCGGGCATGCGCGAGTTGCATCGCAAGATTGTTGCGATCACGAGTGACATGGTTGCGACTCCACCGATTCCTGAACGACTCGAGGAGATTGGCTGGACGGGTGGAGAGTGCATTTCCGATTCGCAGCTGCAGGTCCATTACTACCGCACGACGGCAGATGGACGGATCGCCTTTGGTAAGGGTGGTTGGGGCATCGCGATGGGTGCCCGCATGGGCAGTAACTTTGATCGCGATAGCAGCAGAGCAGCCGATGTGACGAAGGGCTTTCGTCGTCTCTATCCCGCACTCAGCGATGTTGCGATTACACACGATTGGAGTGGTCCGATCGATCGTTCGCCGACGGGGATTCCGCTCTTTGGCAACCTTGGCGGTCGTCCACACATCGTGTACGGCGCAGGCTTCTCGGGCAACGGTGTCGGTCCGACACGGCTCGGTGGCCGTATCCTCGCGGATCTTGTGCTGGGCGAAACCGATGGCATTGCCGGATGCGCGTTGGTCAACGGCAAGCCCGGTAGTTTTCCGCCCGATCCGATCCGCTACGTCGGCGCGCATGTGGTGCGCACAGGCGTCGCAGCAAAGGAGCGGGCCGAAGCGGTTGGCCAGAAACCGAGCCGGCTCGCGAATGCGTTGGCGCGGCTCGCGCCGGCGGGGATGATTCCGAAGAAGGGTCAGAACGACGCCGACTAGGGCGCCTGGCGTCGTACTAGTCGCCGGCTGCTGCCGTTTTCGACGACTCTGTCAGACGAGACTTATCGATCAGCACGACTTCTACACGGTTGTCGTGGAAGGTGGGGGAGCCGCCCATATCGGCGTCGCGTACAGGAGTCGTAGCGTTGACATTGGCACCGCCGGTGGCGCGCGCCCAGTAGGCCTTGTAGGCCCAGGCGACGCCGCGGCGCGCGCCGGGATGAATCGCAGCAGCCATGGAGAGCGCACCGCGATCGTTACGGATCTCGACAACGTCACCGTCGCTGATGTCGCGGTCCATTGCATCGTCTGCGTGGAGAAATACCGTGGGTTCGCCTGTCTTCGCGAGGTGGCCTGGCAGGTCGGCAAAGGTCGAGTTGAGGAAGAAGCGATGTGCGGGTGTCAGCAGAATCAGTGGGAAGCGCTCAGCGAGCTCGCTGTTGCCTCCCTCGAATGACGGCGTATAGCCTGGGATTGGATCGAGACCAAGCTCGGCAAGCTCGGGCACCACGATCCGCATGCGGCCACTCGCTGTCGGGAAATCGCCAGCCTGGTGTGGTGCAGTGCCGCGGAGGTCGTCGACGCGGGCATAGCCGGTTTCTACCAGCGCTTCGTAGGTGATGCCGCGCGCTCGGGCGGCATCGGTGTCGATAAACTGCCGTACGAGAGCCTCGTCCGAGTCGTGCAGGCGCGGATGTTCCAATCCCAGTGCGGTCGCGAGACGTCGGAAGATCTCCGTATTCGGAAGGCAGTCACCCGGCGCGTCGATCGCCGGCAGATTGAGGGTCAGATAGTGGTGTCCGTAGGACGGATGGATGTCGAGGTGCTCGGGTTGCATCGTGGCGGGGAGCACCACGTCGGCAAATAGCGTGGTGTCGGTCAGACGTTGTTCGAGCACCGTCAGATGGAGATCGTCGCGCAGCAGCCCCTGCTGTGCACGACGCTGATCGGGCACGGTGGCAGCCGGATTCGAATCCCAGACCACGAGCGAGTGGATTGGTGGCTCCATTGTGGGATCCGTCAGTGCCTCGGCGAGTCGGGACATATTGACAATGCGTCCAGCCGGCATCGGTAGATCGTCGGGCTCCTCCAAGTCGCTCGTGACGTGATCGAAGCGTCCGTTCGTCATCGAGAGGGCTCCGCCGCCGACGAGGCGGTAATCACCGGCGATTGCGCCGAGCGCGAGGATCGCGCGGAAGGCAGCACCCGCGCCGCCGTGCCGCTGCAACCCGAGCCCGAGTCGAATTCCCATTGGTCGCGTCGTGATGATGCGTTCTGCGAGCGCCGCTACAGCGGTTGGCTCGAGTCCGCAGATCTCAGCCGCACGTTCGATTGACCATTCGCCGAGCCGGTCGCGCAGTTCGGGCCAGCCTTCCGTATACGCCAAGAGCCACTCCTGATCCGCCGCATCCGCCTCGAGAACGGCTGCCATCAGTCCCATCGCGAGTGCACCATCGCTGCCGGGTAGGAGTTGGATGTGCTGATCGCAGCGCTGTGCGGTGTCGGTCGGCAGTGGGTCAATCGCAACGACGTGCGCTCCCGCCTGTTGCGCTGCGTGCACAAAGTGCCATTGATGCACGTTGCTGGTGATCAGATTCGCGCCCCAGAGGAGAATCAATCGCGACGCTGCAAAGTCCTCGGGATCGGGTCCGACGGGGCGCCCGGTCGTCGCCTCGAGTGCGGCCGAGGCAGCACCCGTGCAGATCGTTGGAAGCATGCGTGTGGAGCCAAGATGGTTGAACAGCCGCTGCCCGAGTGACCAGCCCTGGACGGCGCCAAGCGTGCCGGCGTAGTAATACGGCAACACCGCTTCGGGACCATACCGATCGATTGTTGCCTGGATCCCGGCAGCAGCGAGCCCGATCGCCTCGTCCCAATCGATCGCCTGTAGCTCGCCCGAGCCTTTTGGTCCAACGCGTCGCATCGGAGTCATCAGTCGGTTGGGGTCGTAGACCGCGTCGAGGTAGCGGTTGACTTTGCCGCACAGTGCACCACGAGTAAAGGGATGGTCTTTGCGTCCGCGCATCCGGACTGCGCGCCCATCCTCAACCTCGATCTGCCACGCACAGGTATCGGGGCAATCGAGCGGGCAGGCACCGTTGACAATCGTGGTCATGGGGCGAGTCTACGGGATTGCGTCGTCGTTGACAAAAACGGTGGTCGCTTTAGCGCGAGCGATAGGTTTCCGCCTGGTCGATCAGGTCGCGAAAGAGTGCCTGCTGCTCTGGCTCGTGCATCTTTTCGGGGTGCCATTGCACACCGATCGCAGGCCAGGTCCCTGGGCTTTCGAGCGCTTCGACGACGTCGCCAATCCGTGCGGTTGTGGTCAGGTTGCCGCTGTCGGCAACAGCTTGGTGGTGGATCGAGTTGACGGAAAGCGTCGACATGCCCATAACCTGGGCGATGCGAGAATCGGTTGCGAGTTCGACGGTATGCCGAGAGTGCAATAACGCGTCGGGATTCTTCGGGATCAACGGATGACCATGGTGCGGCTGCAGATCCTGGAGCAGGCGACCGCCATTGGCGACTGCGAGTGTCTGCATCCCACGGCAGATACCCAAGACGGGTAGTTGGCGTTGGGCCGCGATGGCCACCAGATCGAGTTCCCAGAGATCTGCGCCACCGTGCGTATCTTCGAGGTCAACTTCGGCCTGCTCGCCGTAGTGCTGTGGGTGGAGGTCGCCTCCCCCGGTCAGGACGAGACCATCGCAGAGGTCGAGCACGGCAGCGGGGTCGTCACCGTGCGGCAGGATCAGCGGGATACCTCCCGCCGCTGCGACACAAGCGGTGTAGGCAGGGTCGAGGGTGTAGAGGTCGGTCTGCTCGCCGAGTGACGTCGCCAAGGAGCGGCGATACGCCGTCAGGCCAATCACGGGTCGCGCCATTACTGCAGCCTACTCGCGCGCCGAGTGGTGACGGCTGGGCGCTGCGACCGCGTTGCGGCGGGCGACCCGCCAATCATCGCCCAACACCACGTTCCCAGGCGATCAGTTGTCGGACCGGACCAGTATTGCCGGAGTCGGGAAGCCAGGTGGGTTCCTCGACGTAACGCAGTTGTGGCAGGCGCTGGGCCAGCAGCGCGAACGCCGCGGTCATGTCGCCGCGCGCGATGAAGTGCCCGAGACAGTGGTGTCGTCCGCCTCCAAAGCCGAAGTGTTTAGGGCGATCGCTCTGCGTGATGTCGAATGCGGGATCAGGGTAGCTGCGCGTGTCTGTGCCACTCGATTCCGTGAAGAGGTGGATCGTCGTCCCCTTGGGCACGTGAATGCCGTCAATGTCACAGGCCTCGGCGGCCTCACGTGTGACCCACGTTGTCGTCGGTCGGCGGCGCATGACCTCCTCTACCGCGTTGGCAGAGTATTCGGGGTGCTTGCGAAGCAGTTGCCACTGCTCCGGGTGGTTGATAAACAGGTCGATGCCGAGGCCGAGTTGGTTACGGGTGGTCTCGATGGCGCCTTGGAATAGCAAGATTACGGTGTCGCGCAGTTCTTCATTGGTCAGGCGGTCCCCGTCTTCGTTCGCGTCGACCAGCGTCTGCAGGAAGTCGTCTTTGTCTGTGGCCCGCCGTTCGGCGATCAAGCTATCAGCGTATTCGCCCATCTTGGCGAGACCCCACTCGACCTCATCGAGGCGATCCTTGGCCGCGATCGAGAGCGCAAGACCCATTTTCCCGGCATAGAGTGCAAGCTCTTCCCAGTTGTGGTCCGCTACGCCCAGTAGCCGGCAGATCACGCGCGTCGCATACGGGTCGGAAAACTGGTGCACAAACTCGCACTGACCATCATCGACAAACGAGTCGATCAGTTCGTTCGCGAGTTCCTGGAACTTGGGAACGAGTCCGTCGACGTGTCGCGAGGAGAATGCGGGGTTGACGAGCTTGCGGAGCCGAACATGTTCGGCGCCCTCGCGGTTGAGCATGATGTTTGCCCACCAGCGGGCCCAGTCACCGGTGATGCCATTGTGCTCTGACCAACGGGCACTTCCTTGGATCAGCCGCTTGTCGTTGACGAGTTTGTTGACCTCTGCATAACGCAGCACCGCGAGGCCGTACGGTGTCCGTGCGTATGGTCCGGCTTCCCGCGCGGCGCGTACGAGTTCTGAGCGTACGGAGAAGGCGGGATTATTGACGTCGAAGAATGGAAGTTCGGGTGCGTTGATCGGCGAGGTCGTCGGGGGCATCATCAGCGCCTAGTGTACCCAGTGATTGTCTATGGTCTTTCTGGGTTGGTCAATCGCTGGTACGTTGATCGGGTCTGCCTCCGCGCAGACAAGACGGCCGTACGCTCTGTCTGTGGATTTTCGCTGCGCATTGATCGGTTTGGCCGGTCGCCCAAATGTTGGCAAGAGCACGCTCGTCAACGCGATCGTGGGGCAGCACGTCACCATTACATCGAATCGACCGCAGACGACACGTCGTCGCATCGCTGGGATCGCGCACGGTGATGGATGGCAGCTCGTGCTCGCCGATCTCCCTGGAATTCAGATTCCGCGTGATGGGCTCACCGAGCGGATGGCGCGCAGTGTTTCGGAGACCCTAGCCGACGTCGATCTAGTGCTCCTGGTGATCGATGGCACGGAAAAGATCGGAGGCGGCGACCGGGCAAGTGCCGAGGCAGCCTACGCGGCGGGTGTGCCTGTGATCGTCGTGGTCAACAAGACAGACGGGATGAAGCCCGAGCGGATTGGTGAGGCGATCGCTGCCGCTGCCGAACTCGGCGACTTTGCGGAGCTGCATCCGGTCTCTGCGATGACGGGCGATGGGGTACCTGCGCTCGTGACCGATCTGATTCGGATGGCACCTGAGGGTCCTGCACTATTTCCGGATGACGCGCGCTCGTCCGAACCCGTCCGGCTCCAGATCGCGGAACTGATTCGTGAACAGGCGCTGCGGCGTCTGCGCGATGAGGTGCCACATGCGCTAACGGTCGTGGTGGAGGAGTACGACGCGCCTACGAAGAAACGCGCGGCGCGGATCGAGGCAACCATCTACGTGGAGTCCAGCTCGCAGCAGGGAATAGTGATTGGCGCGGGAGGGTCGATGATTCGCGCGATCGGCACGTCGGCTCGTCCGGGTATTGAGCGGGTAATCGGTGCGAAGGTGATGCTCGATTTGCGGGTGCGAGCGCAGCGGGGCTGGCGTGACGATCCCTCGTTGCTCGACCGTCTCGGCCCGTAGACGAGTCGGCGTTAGGGTTTGCCGGCGCCGCCGGCGAAGACGTCAAGCGTATATTCAACCTGGGCATTCCAGAGCAGCCAACCGGTGGCCCCTGTGCGATCTGCTGCATCGATCTGCTGTTCGACTTGGGCCTTGCCGTAGACGATTCCTCCGAGGGTGAAGTCCTGTAGCCATGGTCGAATCTGTATTGAGCCACCGTTGGTGCGGCGGCGCCAGTCAGACAATGCTGCGGCAATCGTTGGGCCGGGTGTATCGCCCGGCTTGGCGATCCCAAACTGTCCGTCCGTGAAGTGTGAGGGGTAGATCATCGGGTAGACGGCGTCGAGGGTATTGCGCAGGCGACCCGGGCGCTGCCCGATCCCGAGATCGCCACTCGCAGCAAGACCGAAGAATGCAGCGGATACGTGGACTCCCTTCGGCTTGAGCTCGCTCGCAGCCCTCTTCAAGAACGCAGTGATTACCTCGTCGCGACTGCGGGCGGGATCGTGGAAGACCATGTCGTAGGCGTCGCCGTCGGTGGGGTAGCGCACGTAATCAAACATGATTTCATCGAAGCCCAACTCGGCTGCGTAGGTGGCGACCTGGATTGGATAGTCCCACGATTTTTCGTTGCTGGGATCGAGCCAGGTGATGCCAATATCGTTCTTCCATAGGCCGCCTTTGCGCGAATGAAGCGCGAGTGCCGGATTGGCCTGCGGTGCGTAACCATCTTGGAAGGTGACGATGCGTCCGATCACATAGAGCCCAGCCAAGTGGGCGCGCTGCAGCACCTTGACGGGGTCGTAGATGTTCATGTGCGCGCCCGCATCTTTGGCGAGGGGGATCGGCGTCGAGAACGCGATCTCGCCTCGTTCGTCCTTGATATCAATCTGGATTGCATTCATCCCGACCGCAGGGTCGGCCATGGCGATGATCGGCTCATACAGGCTGGGTGTGGCAACAGCGTAACTTGTGACGTGCACGCCGCGGACGTAATCGGGCATTGCGACGCGGCCGCCAACTGCCTGTTCGGCTGCCGATTGAAGAGGGATGGTGCTTGCGGGAGTTTTCGGTTGTTGGATCGGATCTTCCGCTCGACTCCAGGTAAAGGCAAAGGCGGTGATCGCGACGGGCAGCAGCAAGATCGCCACGGCGATCATGCGCCGGTTACGTTGGGTGGCGCGCGCAGCCGAGCGTTGCTTGGCACGGCGCGAATTGCGCATGGCCTCTTGGTGCGCGTCATAGCGCTGCTGATCGCGGAATTCAGTCATACGAGTGAACGGAAAATGATAGACGAAACGCTTGGGTCGCGGGGTAACCCGAGCCACACGAGTGCCGGGACCATTACACGCGTCGAACGGGTGCTCGTACGACGCCCGTGCGCGCGAGATTCAGCGTTCGTGTGATTGTACTCCACGCACCACGTCACGCAGCGACCGGGCAGACGTGGGAGCGGTAGGCTCTGCGGGTGAGTCGTCGCACGGCCAGTTTTGGGAAGTCGCTCGAGCTGATGCTGTTGCGTCCTCACGCAAGCACAGTCGAGTGCCGCGATTTCTGCGGTATCGCGCTCCAGCACCACGTGGCAGCTGTCTGTGTTGCTCCAACGCATCTGGAGGCCGCCGTCGATTGTTTGCGCGGTACCGATGTGCCTGTCGTAGCCTTGATTTCTCACCCGTTTGGAGCCGACGATGCGGTCGTTAAGGCGACTGCGTGCCGGCGCGCGATCGAGGCCGGCGCAAAAGCAGTGGAGGTCGTCGTGGACCTCGCAGCGTTTGCTTCGGGCAGGCCGAATCAGGTGCGCGACGAGCTTCGCCGCTGTAGTTTTGCTGCTCGAGAGGCAAACGTTGAAGCCATGGTTCGTGCCGTCATCGAGACAGGCGCATTCGACGATCGCACGCTACGTTTGTTGCTGCGAGCGGTTGTAGCTGCCGATGTCGACATGGTTGTCACGTCATCCGGCCTCGCTCCTGAAGCCGAGGGTGTCTTGGATATCGAATTAGTTCGTGAGGAGGTTGCGGGTGCTATTGGGATCAAAGCCGTGCGAGCTGCCCGTTCGGCGCTGGAGGTAACCGCACTGATCAGCGCGGGAGCAACGCGTGTTGGCGTGGCCACTGCCGACGCCTTGCAGTCAACCGAGCACTAAAGATCTGGTCTGCTAGCTGTCGATTTCGTGATGGGGGGCGGATCCCACGTGGTGCGCGGATGGTCGGACGCCACAACCGCGGGGTTGTGGCGTCCGCCCATCCGCGCACCACGTGGGATCCGCCCCCCATCACGAAACCGACAGCTAGCCCGACAAGGCGGCAGCCAAGCCTCGTACTCCCGAGTCGTTGGAGATTCGGATCCGATTCAACTGCAACGGGTCTGCGGCCGACTGGGTGATTCCAGACTTGGCCGTGGTGGCGAGCACGTAGCCCGCTCGCCGGACCTGATCAACGGCGGTGGGTGAGACACGGCCGGCTGGGTAGGAGAACCACTGCACCGGATGTCCAAGATGGCGCTCGAGCGTCGAGCGCGATGCGCGTAGCGTCTTCATCGCCTCCGCTTCGGGCAGGCGCGGGATCTCTTGATGCGACACCGTGTGCGAGCCGATATCCCATCCGCGCTGTTCGAGGGTGCGTAGTTGTGACCAGGTCAGCCAGGTGGGCGCTGCTTTGCGTTTCGTTGCGATCCGGTTGGTGATCACATAGGCGGTGCCGACGAAGCCGACGCGCGTCATGATCGGTGCCGCCATGGTCGCGATGCCGCGGTAGCCGTCGTCGAATGTGATCAGCACCGGCTTGGGCGGTAGTGGCTGTCCCAGCTCCAAGGCGTTGAAGAGGTCAAGCTGTGTGATTGAGGTGTAGTCGTTGTCCTTTAACCACTGCATTTGTAGCGTAAATTCGCCGGGGTCGACGGTCAGGGCGACGGTGATCGCGGGCTCATCACCTTTTAGGACTGCGATGCGGTGATACATCAGTATCGGCACATCGAGCGTGCGTGTCGGCAGGGGATCGGATAGCGCCAGGACGGGAACGGTTTTGACCGGGACGATCGCGGGCTCGCTCGAGGCCGATACGCTCGCAGTCGTTGCTGTGGCACTGTCATTGGGCGTACCAGAGCGCTGATTGAGTATGAACGAGCCCGTGATCACGAGCGCGACGATTAGAGTCAAAACGATCAGAGCGGGCCGCAAACGCATACATCTATAAGCGTAACGGTTCCTCTAGTCGCCCTATAGTGCTGGGGTGAACGACCCGACCACCGCTGGTTGGCAGACACACGGCGTGCGCGTGTTGCACGACGATGTTGTGCGCATTGAAGAGCGCGACGTCGAGACGCCAGAGGGCCGACGTTACGCCTTCCCGATCGTGATCTCACCGGGTTTTGCAAAGGTCGTGCCGATCCTGCCGAATGGTGATGTCGTACTCGTGCGACAGTTTCGCTACGCGATTGGGGTGGAGACGCTTGAGGTGCCGGCAGGCGCCATCGATCCGGGAGAGTCGCCGATCGACACGGCACGGCGGGAACTCGCCGAGGAGACGCTATTGCGATCAGATCAACTCGAATCGCTTGGCGAATTCAGCACCAGTCCCGGTCGCATGGACGAGCGCGGATTCGTCTTTCTCGCCCGTCATTGCGAGCCCGATCCGACGGCAATACAGGAAGAGCCAACGCGACCCGTGGCAATGCCTTTGGCGGCTGCTATTGACTTGATCGGCACGGAGATCCTGGCGGCAACAAGTTCGCTCGCTCTCTTGCTTGCTCAGCGCCGACTCGCCGGGTCGGATCGATAACACTTCGGACATGACTGCAATCACTCCGACTGGGCCACAGGCCGCGGGAGTCCGTTGGGATCTCTCGGCAATCTGTTCTGACATCGCGAGCGCTCGGACAATGCTCGAGCAGACAATCGCCACGGCGGAGGCTTTTGACGCGCGTTACCGCGGCACAATCAGCGCACTCGACGCAGTGGGCCTCGCCGATGCGTTGGCGCAGCTTGACGCCATCTCGAATGCGTTGCATCGCGTTGGAACCTATGTTGGCCTGCGTCGCAGCGTCGATGTCAATGATGATGATGCTCGCGATTTCGAGACGATCGTCGATCAGGGGATGGTGCGGGCAGAGAACGCCCTGCGCTTTTTCGATCTCGAGTGGATTGCCCTATCCGACGAGGCAGCCGCTCCACTGATCGAGGCGCCTGAGGTTGCTACGAATCGCCACTACCTCGCCTCATCACGACGATTCCGTCCCCATGTCCTCCCGGATGACCAGGAGCGCATGCTGTCGGAACGCGAGCCCGTGGTCTCGGCGTGGCAGAGCCTCTTTGCGCAGACGGTGTCGAATATTCGAGCGCCATTCGACGATGGAACAGGGGGGGTCGACAAGACAGTCGACGAGTTGCTGTCCTACGTACACACGCCGAAGCGCGAGGTGCGACTGGCGGCACTCGAGACGCTCTATACCGCACTCGAACCACATGGCGACGTACTCTCGACGTGTTACGACAGCATCGTCGCGGATCGGCTGACGATGGATCGGCTGCGCGGGTACGACTCGCCGATCGCGCCGCGACACCTCGCGAACGAACTCGAACCAGCCTGGGTCGATGCGATGATGGAGGCGATCGAATCGCGCTACGGCATGGCGCAGCGTTGGTTTCATAAGAAGGCGGAGTTGATGGGGCTCGATCGACTCCATCTCGCCGACCAGTACGCGCCGCTTGGCGAGGGGCGCTCGATGCCGTATAGCGAAGCCTGCGGCATCGTCGAGGACGCGTTTGGACGCTTTTCGCCGGACGTTTTGCGCGTCTCCAAGAGCGTCTTCGATACTCATCGGGTCGATGCGGAGCCGCGTGCAGGTAAGCGTGGCGGCGCCTTTTGTGCCTCCGTGGCACAGGACTGCGAGCCGTTCATCATGCTCAATCACACCGACAACCTTCGCGACCTGATGACGATCGCGCACGAACTAGGGCACGGCATGCACTTCGCCTTGTCGAGCGAGCGCCAGACGGCGTTGTCGATGCATGCGCCGCTGGCGCTCTGCGAGGTACCGAGTACCTTCGCCGAGTTGTTGGTGTTTGATCGCATGCTCAACCAAGAATCCGATGGCACAACGCGGATGGCACTGATTCGACAGGAGCTCGAATCTGGTTTCGCCACGGTTTTCCGGCAGACGATGATGGTGCGCTATGAGCAGGACGCCTATGCAGCACGCGCCAATGGGCTGGCTCTGACCAAAGACCGACTGGCAGAGTTCTGGCTCCAACGCAATCAGGCTTACTACGGCGATTCGATGGAGCTGCCAGAAGGCTACCGGCGTGGTTGGAGTTACATCCCGCATTTCATCAACACCCGCTTCTACACCTACGCCTACGCCTTCGCGCACCTGGCGAGCCTCACGCTCTATGCGCTGTATCGGGAAGATGGGGATGCGTTTGTTGGTCCATACCTCGACTTTCTCGCCACCGGTGGGAGTAAATCGCCCGGTGAGCAACTCGGCGCCTTCGGGATTGACCTCGCCGATGCAGCCACTTGGAGTAAGGGGCTCGATGAGATGGAGCGCATGCTGGATCTCGCGCTCGAGGGCTGACGCATGCGCATCGCGCAGATTGATGCCGCCGCCGGCGAAGGCGCGTTCTACGCGGACGATCTAATGGCAATCCGCGCCGGTGCCGCGCACGATGGGCTCGCATATCTCGGGATGCCGGTCACGCCGGGCCACCATGCGGTGCGCAGTCCCGCGCAGGCGCTGCTCCTGCGTATTGAGACCGACCGTGGTGCTTGGGGTTGGGGCGACGCAGTCGCCGTGCAGTACTCGGGTGTTGGTGGACGCGACGCTCCGATTGACGCGGCGGCGCTCGCACCCGAGGTTGTTCGAGCAGAGACTGCACTACGTGACGCGGGCGAAGTTGACTTTGTGGCGGCCTGCCGTGTCGTTGAGGAGATCGTTGACGATGCCGGGCGCCAACTCCACACGGCCATCCGCTACGGACTTAGCCAAGCACTCCTGCACGCCGCGGCGTTCGAAGCCAACGTCCCGCCGCTGCGGATCCTCGCGCCGTTGACCGGGCTGAGCGAGCCTCGGGTTCTGCCGGTGTACGCACAGTCGGGCGATGATCGTCACCTCAATGTCGATCGCATGATCCTGCGCGGTGTCGAGGTGCTGCCGCACGGTCTCTTCAACTCACTCGAGGCGTTCGGGGTGGATGGCGAGGCATTCCTCGATTACATCCGCTGGTTGCGTCGGCGCATCGACCAGCTTGGGGCGGACGGGTATCGACCGCGTCTCCATCTGGACGTCTACGGCATGCTCGGCCAGGTGACCGAGTTGAACATCCAGCGGATGGCCGACTTCCTCGTGCGGGCCGAACGCGCTGCGGATGGACTCTCGCTGGCGATCGAGGCCCCGTGTTTCGGCACCGACGCCGAACAGACCATCGAGCTGCTGGCTTCCCTGCGAAGCACCTTGCGCGAGCGGGAGAGCACGGTGCTGCTCGTTGCCGATGAGTTCTGCAACGGCGATGAAGACGTCGCCCGTTTCGTCGCGGCCGGTGCCGTTGACCTGATCCAAATCAAGATGCCGGATCTTGGCTGTCTGACGGAAGCACTAGCGGCTGCAGCCGCGTGCCGCGCAGGCGGTCTTGACGTGTTCATCGGCGGCTCCTGCGCCGAGACGGACGTGAGTGCAATCGCGAGTGCGCAGGTGGCCTTGGCAGTTGACGCTGATCAGGTACTTGCGAAGCCGGGCATGGGCGTCGACGAGGGCGTCACGATCGTTCGGAACGCCATGCGCCGCGCTGTGGTCGACTGGAAGCGCTCGGTCTAGAACACGCCGGCGAGTCCGCGAACGCCGGTCAGCAGTGCGAGCGCGAACAGTAGCCAGAGGACGCGTGTACGAAACTTTGTGGTGTCCGACCCATGGAAAGCGCGATGGCCGAGCCACGATCCCACGGCGAGCGCGGGCAGGCACCAGAGCACCGTCACGAGCACCGCGCGGTCAATCAGTCCCCCAACGCCAAAGGACATCACTGCGACGAGGTCCAGCACGAGAAAACACGCCATCATCGAGGCGCGCGAGATCGCGGCACCGCGTTGAGTACTGAGGAAGAACAGCACGACAGGCGGGCCGCTAATGCCAAATGCGCCGTTGAGCAGCCCCGCCACGCCGCCGGTGGCGACGGTCGAGACCGTTCCTGTCACAGGACGGACAGTTGGTGTACGCAAGAGCACAACCGCTGCTCCAGCAATCGAGAGCGCGATCGCGATGCGTGTGGCATTTTCGGGTAGCTGGATCAAAAGTATGGCTCCAACCGGAGTCAGAACAACGGCGCCCGCGAGCAGGGTGAGCACGGGACGCCACGAAATCTCGCGCCACACGGGCGGCAGCAGTAATAGGCCGACGATTGCTTCGAGGATCAGGACCGTTGGGATCGCCACTGCAGGTGGTGTTGCGAGGGATAGTCCCGCGACGCCCACCATCGCGAACCCGAAACCGCTGTAGCCGCGAATCAACGCGGCGATGCCGATTACGAGCGCTGCGGCGAGGACGGTGGGGTCCGTCACGGAGTTTCCGAATCGCCCTTAGACGAAGTAATTCGATATCAGGTGCCCGACGGCAAAGCCGATGCCGCCAGAGATCGCGCCAATCAGGACCACCTTGACGCCCGACTGCACCAGTGAAAGTCGCGCCACCTTGCCCTTGGCGAGGCCGAGGACAAAGAGGGCAATCAGCGCGATGAAGAAGCTGAGCGGCAGTGCGAGTCTGGTATCGAAGAAGAAGTAGGGCCAGAGCGGAATGAACGCGGCAGCCAGATAGGTGCCGCCCACCACAAAGGCGTCACCGAGTGCGTCGCCACCCGCGTCCGGCGATAGACCGAGCTCCTTCTGGATTTTCGTGCGCAGGAAGACGTTGTCGTTAGCGGCGAGGCCGAGCGCCACCTTCTCGGCATCCGCGCGAGGCAATCCCTCCTCCTCCAGAATGATCGCCAATTCGGCGATCTCGCGGTCGCGATGCTCGACGACCTCCTCGCCCTCATCGCGAATCTCCGACTGGTAGAGACCCTCCTCTGCCTCGCTAGCGAGGTAGGACCCGCTGCCCATGGCGATGGCGCCTGCGAGTGCCTCGGCGAGGCCGGCGATAATGATCAATGACTGGGAAGCGTTGGCTGCAGCCATGCCGGTGACGACACCGAGGGGCACCAGCAGACCATCCTGTGCGCCCAGCACGACCTCGCGAATCCGCGATACCTTGCGAATGCGCTCGGCCTCGCCCAGCGAGTGGTCGCGGATGTGAAGTTCTGCCTCACTGCGCAACTCGTCGGTGATCGGGTGCTCGAGCGGCATGTAGACACGCTACCGCACCTGTCAGGCTCGGTTTCGTGATGGGGGGCGGACCCCACAACCGCGCGGATGTGGGATCCGCCCCCCCATACAACCACGCTCGACAGACGGTTTGGGGGGGCGGATCCCACATCCGCGCGGTTGTGGGATCCGCCCCCCAACACGAAAGCCCAATACCGGAGGCGGGACTTGAACCCGCACGTTGTCACCAACGCCGGATTTTGAATCCGGTGCGTCTACCAATTCCGCCACTCCGGCAGGGAACGCAGTCGAGGATAGCGCGAGCCACCGGTGGAGTTGGTAGGGTACCTGCGTGGTTGGCGTTGTTGCCCTCCACGACGCGACGTGGCGTCTCTCCGTCGCGGCGTGCCCGGTGGAGTGGCGTTACCTGACCCGGAGGCTCGCATGACGAAGAAAGAACTAATCGCCCAGTGCAAGGCGAACAACGTGCGCTTCGTGCGCCTGCAGTTCACCGAACTGCAGGGTCAACTGAAGAATGTCCAGATCCCGCTCGAGGAACTCGATAAGGCACTTGACAACCAGATGATGTTCGATGGTTCGTCGATCCGGGGCTACAGTCGCATTGAGCAGTCCGACATGTACTTTCGGCCGGACATCAGCACCTTCCAGGTAATCCCTTGGCTTGCCGGAGCTTCCGGCAGCGTCGCGCGCATCATCTGCGATGTCGCCGAGCCCGACGGGACACCGTTCGCGGGCGATCCCCGTGTGGCGCTGAAGAACGTGATCGCCGAGGCCAAGAAGATGGGTTTCGAGCTGAACGTCGGCCCCGAGGCCGAGTTCTTTATCTTCAATCGCGACATCGATGGTACGCCACGGGTCGACCCGCATGACACGGCCGGCTACTTCGACGCCGGTCCGATGGACCGCGGCGAAGCCGTGCGTCGCGCCATTGAGGACACGATCGTCCAGATGGGCTTTCACGTCGAAGCCTCGCACCACGAAGTCGCGATTGGGCAGCACGAGATCGGCTTCCGTCATACGGATGCCCTTTCGTGTGCCGACAACCTGATCACGTTCCGTTATGTGGTGCGCAACGTGGCAGCGCAGCACGGCATGCACGCGACGTTCATGCCCAAGCCGATCTACGGTCAGAACGGGTCTGGCATGCACTGCAACATGTCACTCTCGAGCAAGGGCAAGAACATGTTCTACGACCCGAATGGCCAGGAACAACTCTCGGATGTCGCCCTCGCCTATATCGCTGGACTACTCGACCACCTACCGGGCATTACGGCACTGGCCAACCCGATCGTCAACTCGTACAAGCGCCTCGTGCCCGGCTATGAGGCGCCGGTCTATATCGCCTGGTCGCCCGGCAATCGTTCGGCCGCAATCCGCATCCCCGCCAAGCGTGGAAACTCGACACGGGCCGAGTTGCGCACACCCGACCCGACTGCAAACCCGTACCTATTGTTTGCGGGGATGCTCGCCGCAGGGCTCGACGGAATCAAAAAGGGCAAGAAACCGCCGGCTCCCGTCAATCGGAACATCTACGACCTGACGGAAGAGGAGTCGGCGAAGCTGAAGATCACGGGTCTGCCAAACAACCTCTCGATGGCGATCGACGCATTCGAGGCCGATAAGGTCTTGACAAGTGCGCTCGGTGAGCACATCACGGATGCGTTTATCGCTGAGAAGCGCCGTGAGTGGAATACCTATCGCGCGCAGGTGCACGGCTGGGAGATTGAGCAGTATATGGAGACCTTCTAGGTCGTACCGGCATCATCTGGCGGCCCGCATGCGCATCCGTATGTGGGCCGCCGAGTGAACCGCGCTGCGGCGCCGATGCCCACTGCTCGGGGCAGGTCACCAGAAATCGTGTGTCTCACCCGTCAACTCCGACGCGGAGCACGTCGAGTTCCAGCTTGGCTCCGACGCTATTGCATGGCGGTCAGGTTCCTGCCATGCTCGGCACGAAACTATGAAGGGAATCGACATGGCTCTCGAAGTCAAGTTGCTCGACCTGATCGACATTGAGCTCGAGTCAAGTTTCCTCGTTCTGGCCCGCAACATGGGTCAGAAAGCGCTCGCCAAGACGTGGGGCAGCCTGATCCTCGGCGGTGACGACCCGATCCTCGTCGACACCGGCGCCTCCAGCGCTGAGATTATGCAGCGCCTCGGCATGACGGGCTGGATCAGCGAGGAGCAGAAGATCGAGAACCAGCTTCTACGCTACGGCGTGAAGCCAAAGGATGTCCGCTATATCCTGCACACACACAATCACATCGACCATGCCGGGCAGGACGACAAGTTCCCGATGACGACGACGGTGTGTATGGAGCGCCGCGAGCTCGAGCACTCCGTCTCCGGCCTGATGACCGAGCAGTACCCGGCCGAATACGTCAAGCACCACATCGACCGACTGCATACACCGGGGGCGTTACGTTTGCTCGACCTCGAGTTGTCGGGACCGATCGAGCTGGTACCCGGTGTGCGCCTGGAGCATGCTGGCGGCCACACCGAGGGGTCGATGAACATCCTCGTCGAGACGGATGCCGGTGTCGTGTGCATCTGCGGCGACGTCATCTACGACATCCAGGACCAGGTCGTGGCGCCGCTGTACCAGATGGGCGACTACGACCCACAGGTCACGGGTAACCACTCGATGCGCAAGCGTGAGGAGAAGGGCGCCGTGGTCAAGGCTCTAAACTCGGGCACGTTCGTGGTGCCCTCGCACGACTGGCCGGCGCGCGTCGTCGCCGGGCGCATCGTGTCGCGCCTTGGCGACTCCATTCCTGGTCCGGAGACGCTGGTCGAGATGAAGCTGCCGAGCGAGAGCGGCGAGGTGACGATGACTGTCGACCCGGGCCCAGACCGGCTGGCCTCGCCTGTCTGAGTCGACCGGGGACGGTTGAAGCGGCTTCGTTTTCGTGATGGGGGCGGACGCCACAACCGCGGGGATGGGCGGACGCCACAACCGCGGGGTTGTGATGTCCGCCCCCTAAAACCGTCTGTCGCGCGTGGTTGGGTCTGGGGGGGCGGACATCACAACCCCGCGGTTGTGGCGTCCGCCCATCCCCGCGGTTGTGGCATCCGCCCCCACCTCAAAACCCTCGCAGCGGATCGCAGTCGCTGCGCGAAGTGGCGCTGCTACGCGATTACGACTGATAGTGTCCGACGTGACCCAATTAGCGGCTGCTCTGCAATCTTGCAGAGGGCTGCAGTTGTGGCGACTGAACCGGAGGTGGCCCCATGGCCCTAACAAGCGAACAGAAGACCGAGCTGATCGGAAAGCACGGCCGCAACGCCGCCGACACTGGATCCACCGAGGTCCAGGTCGCAATGCTGACGACGCGCATCAACGAGCTCACTGAGCATCTCCGAATTCACAAGCACGATCATCACTCGCGCCGAGGCCTCCTCAAAATGGTTGGCCGCCGGCGACGCCTGCTCCAGTACCTCCAGCGTGAGGACATCGAGCGGTACCGAGGGATTGTGAAGGAACTCGGCCTACGCCGCTAACGGCGCAGCGAGTGATACGCGGATGGTGGCACGCGGGACGCGTAGCCACTTGCAGCAGAAGGGAAGTACCCACCTATGAGTGATGTCTTTGGAACCGAAACCGCAGTTGAGGTTGCAGCGGGCGATATGACGCTCCGCTTTGCAACCGGACAGCTTGCAAAGCAGGCGGATGGCGCAGTGCTCGTGACGAGCGGCGACACCGTCGTTCTCTCGACCGTCGTCGGAGCACAGGAGGCGCGCCCCGGCGCGGACTTCTTTCCGCTGACCGTCGATGTTGAGGAAAAGCAGTACGCCGCAGGTAAGATCCCCGGCGGATTCTTTAAGCGCGAAGGGAAGGCCACCGAAAAGGCCACGCTCAACGCGCGCATGATTGACCGGCCGATTCGGCCACTATTCCCCAAGGGATTCCGCAACGAGGTCCAGGTCATCGGCACCGTCCTGAGCGTCGACAAGGTTGTCTCGCACGACATCCTCGCGATGAATGGTGCGAGCGCCGCCCTGATGATCTCGCCGCTTCCGTTTGATGGTCCCATTGGCGCAGTGCGCGTCGGCTTGATCGACGGCGAGTTGCGCGTCAATCCCTCGATGCCCGAAATGCTCGAGAGTGATCTCGACCTGATCGTCTGCGGCTCGCCCGATGCCATCACGATGGTTGAGGCCGGTGCCAATATCGTGCACGAGGACAAGTTGATTGAGGCGCTCGAACTCGCTCACACTGTGATCAAGTCGATCTGCGCCGCGCAGATCGACCTGCAGAGCAAGGTTGGCAAGCCGAAGTGGTACTCGGCCGCCGTCGATACAGAGCTCGATGCCAAGCATGGCGCGACCTTCGATCGTCTGATTTCCGAGCACGGTATTAAGGGTGTCGAGAAGGCACAGGCCGAGGTGTTCGCCGCTGAGTGCCCGCCCGTATCTGCTGACGCCACCGAAGAGGTAATGGTCCGACGAACGCAGGTCAAGTTCGCGCTCGGCTTTATCGCCGACCGTCGTCGTGCGGCCGCAGTCAAGGGTCCTGTGCAGGAGCAGTTCGAGAACGACATTCGTGGCCTCTCCGACGCGGAGCAGGACTCGAAGGAGCTCAAGAGCGCCAAGCGTTCGGCCCTGATCGAGCGGATCGTCAGCGACATCAAACTGCCGTTCCCGACGGGCTCGGATCACGGTCTCGACGCTGCTACCACCAGTGCAGTCAAGAGTGCCATCGATAGTGTCTACAAGCAGATCGTGCGCACGAAGATCGCCGTCGACAAGCGTCGCCCTGACGGTCGTGGCGAGAACGAGATTCGCCCGATCTCCGTCAGCGTTGGCACGATGCCCCGCACACACGGCTCGGCCATCTTTACGCGTGGTCAGACCCAGGCGTTGACGCTGGTCACGCTGGGCACGATCAAGGAAGAGCAGCGGATTGATGATCTCTCGCTCGAGACAACCAAGCGTTACATCCATCACTACAACTTCCCACCATTCAGCGTGGGCGAGACGGGCTTCATGCGCGGCCCGAAGCGTCGTGACATTGGCCATGGTGCGCTCGCCGAGCGCGCCCTAGTTCCTGTTGTGCCGCTGGTTGGCGAGTTCGCCTACACGATGCGTGTCGTCTCGGAAATTCTCGAGTCGAATGGGTCGTCATCGATGGCCTCTGTCTGTGGCTCGACGCTCGCACTGATGGACGCTGGTGTGCCGATCAAGGCTCCTGTTGCAGGTATTGCGATGGGCCTGATCAAGGAGGGCGACAGCCTCGTCATCCTGACCGATATTCAAGGAGCCGAGGATCATCTTGGCGACATGGACTTCAAGGTCGCTGGCACGGCCGAGGGTATTACTGCTCTGCAGATGGACATCAAGATCACTGGCGTCACGCGCGACCTGCTGAAGGACGCGTTGTCCCGCGCCAAGGATGCTCGGCTAAGCATCTTGGCATCGATGGCGACCGCCATCTCTGAGCCGCGCGAGTCGCTGTCGGATCATGCACCGAAGGTGCTGCAGACAACGATCCTACCGGAGCAGATCGGTCTCCTAATCGGTAAGGGCGGCGAAACGATTCGCGGCCTGCAGGAGGAGTACAGCGTGCAGATCGACGTCGAGGAAGATGGCAGCGTGCGCATCTACGGCGTTGGTCCAGAGGCTGTTGCCGCCAAGGATCAGATCGAGCAGATGATGCGTCCCGTCCAGGTCGGCGACCAGTTCGTCGAGCGCAAGATCGTCAAGACGGCCGACTTCGGCGCCTTTGTCGAACTGCGTAAGGGCACGGACGGTCTGCTGCACGTGTCGCGCATTGCACCCGGCACGCGCATCTCGTCGGCCGATCAGGTCCTGGCTCGCGGCGATATTGTCAGCGTTGAAGTGACCGAGGTCGATACCGATCGCGGACGCATTGGCCTCAAGCTTGTCAGCAAGTTCGAGGACGGTGTCGAGGTCTCTCCGGAGACGATCGGCGAGCGCTATAAGGAACAGTTCCCGGACGGTGGCGGCGATGACCGCGGCGACCGTGGCGGCGACCGTGGCGATCGTGGTGGCCGACGCGGCCGCCGGTCGGAGTAACGGGGCATCTATGCGCCCCGGCGTTGAGGTGACGGAACTCGCGAGCGGCCTCCGGGTCGCGAGCGAGTTCCGGCCCGGCGTCCATGGCGTGGCTTTTGGTACATGGGTGCGGGTTGGGTCGCGCGACGAGACGCACGATGTTGCGGGCGTCTCACACCTGATCGAGCACTTGTTGTTTCGTGGTACAGCGCGGCACGATGCACTCGTGATTGCCGAGTCGTTCGATCGTTTCGGTGCCGAGTTGCAGGCCTCGACGTCGCGTGAGGAGACAGACATCTTTGCTCGCGTGCTTGGCGAGCATCTCCCTGAGGCCGTGGATATCGTCGGTTCCATGATTGCGAGTCCCGCGTTTAATGACATCGAGCCCGAGCGCGAGGTGGTGCTCGAGGAGCTCGCACTGTACGAGGACACGCCCGACGACCTCGTGCACGACGTACTCGGACGCAATATTTTCCCCGAGCAGGCCGTGGGACGACCGATTGCAGGGTATGCGACGACAGTCGCGCAGCTCGATGAGGCCGCAATTCGCGCACACTACACGCGCCACTACACCGGCGAGCAGGTGGTGTTTGCGGCCGCCGGGGCGATCGAGCACGCAGCAATCGTGGCACTTGTCGAGCAGGCGTTCGACGGCCTTCCGTCCGGTACACCAACGGCACGCGTCGATGCTGTCGCTGCCTCCGGGACTGCCGACTTCGTTGAGCGTGATACCGAGCAGACGCACATCGCGATCGGGGGCGCCGGAATCGGCCGACAGGATGATCGTCGTTTTGCCCTCGCCGTGCTCGACCAGATTCTCGGTGGCGGAGCATCATCGCGTTTTTGGCAAGAAATTCGCGAACAGCGCGGGCTGGTCTACAGCGTCTTCTCGTACGTGTCGTACTTCGAGGAGACCGGCCAGGTTGGTCTCGCGCTTGGCACACGCACCGAGAATCTCGAAGAGGCGCTGGTGGTGGCCGCAACGGAAATCAACGAGCTAGCAGTGGGGAAATTTCGCGTTGGTGAGATCACCCGCGCGCGTGACAACCTCAAGGCCCGTCTGTTGTTGAACATGGATTCGACCGCCGCGCGGATGGCGCGACTCGGACGAAGCCTTGTCTCGAACATTCCGCTGATGACCGACGACGAGGTCGCACGCCGCATCGACGCGGTCACTGCTGACGACGTACAGCGTCTGATCTGCGATCTCTATTCTCCGAGCGCCTTGAATGTCGCGGGAATTGGCCCAGATGCCGCTGCGTTTGCTGCTGCAGTGGACGCTTTTCGCCAGCCCGCGGGGATGCGCGCATGACCCGCGTTCTCGTCAGCGGAGCGACGGGCAAGCTTGGCGCACCGATCTGCGCCGCGATCGCGGCGTCCGATGACCTCGTGCTCGCCGGCCGCGTTGCCCGGTCACTATCTGGTGCTGACGGTTTCGCGACGCTCGCGGAGGCAATTTCTGCCACTGCTGCCGAGATCGTCGTCGACGTTACGACTCCAGAAGTCGGGGAGTCTCACGCGTTGGCGACCGTCGCAGCCGGACTCCCACTGGTTATTGGCACGACCGGGATGGCACGAGAGGCAGCCGCCCGTATCGACGCCGCAGCGATCAAGCAGGGCGTGCCCGTGCTATTCGTACCGAACTTCTCCATCTCGGCGGTGTTGATGATGCAGTTTGCCGCGCAGGCCGCGCGCTACATGACGGATTGCGCAATCGTCGAGGAGCATCATGTCGCCAAGCTGGATAGTCCGAGTGGCACGGCATTGCGTACCGCGGACCTCGTCGAGCAGGCATCCGGTCGCCGCCCGGAGATCTCCTCGATTCGACTCGACGGACTCGTCGCCAATCAGAGCGTGCTGTTCGGTGCAACCGCGCAGACACTGGAGATCCGCAACGTCACGACCAGTCGCGAAGCGTTCGTTCCGGGCGTGTTGCTCGCGATCCGCGGCATCCACCGCTTGCCATCGGGCTACCACGTCGGTCTCGAACACCTACTCGACTAGTTGTAGTCCCTATAGACGTTGTTGACGCGGTCTGTTGGGACGGCGGTTGTGGCTATGCTGCGCCAACCGCGGACGGGAGTAAACATGCAGGCGCCAATTGGGCGAATCTTGACAGCAATGGTGACGCCGTTCGCGGCCGACGGGTCAATCGCCCTCGACGAGGCCGTGCGCATCGCGGAGCACCTGATTGCCAATGGTTCAGAAGGCATCGTCGTGCACGGGACCACCGGCGAGGCGTCAACCTTGACGGACGACGAGAAGCTCGCGCTCACAGAGGCCGTTGCTGGCGCTGTTGGCTCGCGGGTCCCCGTCATTGCGGGGACGGGATCGAACGACACCGCGCATTCTGTGCACCTCACCCGGCAGGCCGCACGTTTTGCGGGTGTTGCCGGATTCCTCGCTGTCACGCCCTATTACAACAAGCCACCGATCGCAGGCATCGAGGCACACACGCGCGCCATTGCGGATGCCGCTGGCGACCTGCCAATCATTCTTTACAACATCCCACAGCGTGTAGTTGTGCACCTTTCACCTGCCGATATTGATCGCCTTGCTCAGATCGATACCGTGATCGCGGTCAAACAGGCAGTCACAGACCTCGACGAGGCGCGCCAGATTGTGGAGGGTGGGCAACTCGCATTGTATGCCGGCAATGATGATCTCGTCTTGCCGTTCGCGCTGCTCGGCGGCGTTGGTGGTATCTGCGTGGCGAGCCACATCGTCGGCAAGGAGATGTTGGCGATGCAGATCGCGGCCGACCGCGGGGACGAGGCTGAGGCACGCGCCATCGATGACAACCTGCTGCCACTGTACGAGGCTCTCTCGGTGACGGTCAATCCGATCCCCGTCAAGACGGCCATGGATCTCCTTGGATTTGCGGTCGGCGATCTACGCCTACCGCTCGTCGCAGCCACTCCGCAGGAGCGCGAGATCGTGCGGGCGGGTTTGGTTGCCCGCAGCCTGCTCGACTAAAGCCGGGTAGGGTATCGTCTGTTCCGTTCGAGAGGATTCTGATGAAGCGCAAGAAGAACAAGTCCGCCCCGAAGCCGCATCGCGTACGCAAGGCCCTCCGCCTCCGCAACGCAGCGCGCCGCCGCCGCTAGGTTTATGCGCGCGTACGCCTTTCTGGGCGACGCATTGCTCGTCTATCAGGATGCGGTGGTAGCGCAGTTGAATGCGCAGCATGGCTTCGCGATCGCAGCTCCAACGATACAGGATCTTGCCGACCTCGAGGAGATCGCGCGTGGCGAGACCGCACTGCTGTTTCTCTGCGGAATACCCTACGTGCGCCTGCGCGACCGCGAGTTTCCGGTCGAGCCGCTCGCTGCGCCCGTGTCGCTGGTCCACCCGGAAGAGCCGCCGGGCTATCGCAGTCTTCTGCTCGGCCGTCCAGGGCTCGTTGGTCAGCAGCTCGACGCGCTCGACGCGCTCCGGCTGGGTATCAACAGTTACGACTCGATGTCGGGATGGGTGCTACCGGCGGGCTCGGGGATGCCGTTGGGTCGCTTCAGGTCGACAACGGTGACCCACGGGCATCGCCGATCGATGGAACTGCTCCTGGCCGGTGCAATCGATGCTGCTCCAATCGATTCGATGCTCCTCGCCGCGGAGAGTGTGGCGACGCCAGCTTTTGGCGAGCTACCCGTGCTTGCTGCGTACGGTCCCTCGCCGAGCCCACCGGTGGTGCTCGTCGGTGGTGACCCCGACTTGGCCGACCGTCTGCGGGGCGCGCTGACCACACTCGCGGACCAACCATCGGGGGCAGCCGCACTCGCGCTTGGATCGATCGCTCGCTTTGCAGCGACCGACGATGCCACGTACGATCCCACCCGCGCCTGTGATCGGAGAGCCGCTCTATGCACGCCCTAATCGTCCTCGCACACCCCGAACCAGGCAGTTTCTCTGCGGCACTTGCGCAGACCGCAGTTATGGCGCTGACTACCGCCGGTTGGACGGTCGATCTCGATGATCTGGCGCGCGAAGGATTCCGTCGCGATGTCAGCCGCGAAGATTTTTTGCCGGTCCCCGAAGGACACGTGCAAGTGATGTATGCGCAGGAGGCTGCGACTGTGTCGAATGGGTATGCACCCGACGTCGCCGATCAGATCGCCAGGCTGCAGCGCGCCGACCTGCTGATCACCGTTTCCCCATTTTGGTGGTTCTCGATTTCCGGCCTGCTCAAGAATTGGATTGATCGCGTATTCGCGAATGGTGTCGCCTATGGGCCCGATCCGTACAACGAGGGACCACTCAAGGGTATGCGGGCGCTGGCTGCCTTCGCAGTCGGTGGAGATGCCGAAATGTACGGGCCAAGCGGGAGTGCTGGTGACATTCGCGCGCTGCTAAATCCCCTACTGCACGGCACCTTCGGCTACTGCGCGATGGACGTGCTCGAGCCGTTCGTGGTGTTCGAAGCCGACGGTGCGGACGCGAGTGTGCGCGAGCGCGCGCTGGCGCAGTTTGCTGCACGGCTGGCAGGCATTGCAGGCGAGGATCCTATCCGCACGGAGCCATTGCGCCAGTCGTGAGCGCCCCGCCGTTGGACGCCGCGGACGTCGACGATCGGCTACCGCGACTGTATCTCGTCGTGTTTTTTGGCGGAATGGTGGGTGCTGCCGCACGCCTTGGTCTGACAGCGGCGTTGCCATCGGGGACGATCGTCTTGGGTGTGTTGGCCGCCAACCTGTTCGGGGCACTGGCGTTGGGCATCCTTTTTGAGGTAATGCGCGAGCACCGTCTGGGAGGGACGAGTCGTTGGGCCTTCTGGGGTCCGGGTGCGCTGGGCGCGTTCACGACCTTCAGCGCCCTGCAGATGGAAGTGGCGGATCTGATGCGCGGAGGGGATCTTTGGCGCGGCGTGCTCTATCTCGTGGCCAGTATTGCCCTCGGGGTCCCGCTCGCCGCCCTGGGTCGCTGGCTCGTGGTGCGTGTCCGATGAGTGGTTGGTACCTGCTCGCGATTCCGTTGGGTGGTCTCGGAGCCGTGGCGCGCGTGGCTGGGACACGCCTTGGTGAGACGCGATTGCCCGGAGGAGCACCCGTCGCAACCGCTGTTATCAACGTGATCGGAGCCGGACTACTCGGCATTGTGGCCGCGATCGGCAACGACGTTGCGTTGCTCGTGCTCGGCAGTGGACTGTTGGGTGGCTTCACCACGTTCTCGACGTGGATGGTTGAGGTCGACTCGACCGATCGCGCTGGAAGAGCCACTCAGGCGCTGGTGCTAGTTGTCGTCCCGACCGTCCTGGGGCTTGCTGCCTACCTGCTGACGCGCAGCATCAGCTAGTAGCCCGAGCCGGGAATGCGCCCGAGGCGTGCGTCGGCCTGCAGCGTGGAGGTGATCACACGCTCCGTACGACACGCGCCACGCAGGACGAGCGTGGCAGTCACTGCACTCGTAGCACCAAAGCGGACGCCATGGACGAGATCACCATCAGACACGCCCGTGGCCGCAAAGATCGTGTCTTGGCTGCCGACCAAATCGTTGGTGTCGAGCAATCGGTCCACGTCAAGACCGGCCGCGACGATTCGTTCGCGTTCCTCGTCGCTGCGCGGCCAGAGCCGACCCACAATCCGACCACCGACGCTACGAATTGCTGACGCGCTCAGCACGCCTTCCGGTGTCCCGCCGACACCCCACAGCAGATCGATGTCTGTACCAGGACGCACGGCCATCAGGCTACCCGCGACATCACCATCCGAAATCATCCGGACGCGGGCACCCGTCGCATGCATACGGGCGACTTGATCGATGTGGCGTTCCCGATCCAAGACCACAACGCCCACGTCACGCACGGCGCATTGCTTGCGTGCGGCCACAGCCGCCAAGAGTTCCTCAATCGGCACATTGAGATCGAGTAGGTCGGCGATTTCGGGCCCGCCTGCCAGTTTCTCCATGTAGACGGCAGGGCCGGGGCTGAACATCGTCCCGCGCGGTGCGATCGCGAATGTTGCGAGGGCATTCGGCTGGCCCTTGGCCGTCAGCGTGGTGCCCTCCAACGGATCGACAGCAATGTCCACCAATGGTCCACCGGACCCAACCTCTTCGCCGATGTAGAGCATGGGCGCCTCGTCCTTCTCGCCCTCTCCAATCACCACCACACCGCTGATCGGACAGCGCTCCAAGGCGTCACGCATAGCATCGACGGCAGCCCGGTCGGCGGCGATCTTATCGCCACGGCCGAGCCACCGGGCTGCGGCGATCGCACCGGCCTCGGTGACGCGGGCGAGATCGAGAACGAGCGAGGAGGGGAGAGGTTCCGACATGGCAGAGATCCTAGCCTGCATTACGGATCTGTACGCGACGTGGGCTACGGTTCGCGTATGAGCACTCCCGCGATCAACCTCGACAACGTCCGTCGACAGTTCCCCGGCCTCGCGCGCACGCAGGGAGAGGACACATATGCCTTCTTCGATGGTCCCGGAGGATCGCAGGTATCGCAGGCCGTAGCGGATGCCGTTGCGCACTATCTGCTCTACACCAACGCAAACTCGGGTGGTTACTTTGCGAGTAGCGTCGAGTCGGATGCGATCGTCGACGCGGCGCGCATCGCAGCCGCGGAGTTCGTTGGCGGCACTCCCGATGAGATCGCCTTCGGTCCGAATATGACGACGCTCAATTTTCTGCTTGCCCATGCTGCCGCCCGCACGTTTGATCCGGGCGATGAGATTGTCACAACCGAACTCGACCACGATGCCAACGTCTCGCCGTGGCTGCAGGTCGCCGAGGATCATGGTTTGATCGTGCGGCAGGCGCGGCTCCATCGACCCGACGGCACGCTCGACTTCGAGCATCTCGAGAGCCTACTTTCGCCCAAGACACGCGTCGTGGCCTTCACGCTCGCATCGAACTGCTTGGGCACGGTGCCGCCTGCGCAACGGATCGTGCACGCGGCGCATGCGGTTGGTGCACTGGCGTGGGTCGACGCGGTGCACTTCGCGCCGCATCGCCGAGTCGATCGCATGGCAATTGGCGCAGACGTGTTGCTGACGTCGCCGTACAAGTGGTTTGGGCCACACTTGGGCGTCGCTTCGATCCGACACGATCTCGCGGCCTCGTGGCCCGCCGATCGCGTGCGTCCAGCCGACGAGGAACCAGCGGGCCATCGCTTCGAGACGGGTACCCAGTCGCACGAAGCACAGGCCGGGATGGTTGCGGCCATCGACTACATCGCATCGTTGGGCGAGGGCACTACGCGCTCCGATCGGCTGGACAGCGCGTTTGCCGCCATCCGCATACACGAGGATGCCCTTGCGCTGCGCTTCTTTAACGGCATCGCCGACATGGAACACATTCATCTTTACGGCTTGTCGGATCGTGATCGTTTTACCGAGCGAGTCGCCACATTCTCATTCACGGTCACTCGTCACCATCCGGATCAGGTCGCAGAACGACTCGCAGAGCAGGCAATTGCCGTTTGGAGTGGAAACTTCTACGCACTGTCTGCCACCCAAGCGCTTGGTATTGAGGAGACGGGCGGCGCAGTGCGTGTCGGATTCCTGCACTACACCACGCCGGACGAAGTCGATCGACTCGTCGCAGCGCTTGGAGCGCTCGCCTAAAACGGGGAGCGCAGCGCGCAACTACTCGAGGGCGCTACGATCCGGACTCGCGCGGATGTGGCGGAATTGGTAGACGCGCACGGTTCAGGTCCGTGTGGCCGTAAGGTCGTGGAGGTTCAAGTCCTCTCATCCGCATCGTCTCTGGATTTCGTGATGGGATCATGACTGGACAAAGGGGTCAGACCCCTTTGTCCAGTTAGGACCGCAGCGGACGCGGGCCGTTTGTGCGCACAGACTGGACAAAGGGGTCTGACCCCTTTGTCCAGTCATGACCCCATCGTGGTGGCTGCGGCGCGCTGCAAGCGGTCGCGGATCGCGTCGCCTAGGCCACCCGGCGACGGCAGGACTACCACAATCGCGATTGCCTCCGTGGCATCTGCCGCGCGTAACAGCGCATACAGGCGCTCGGCATAAAGGGTCTGCGTTGCACCTGGATCGAATAACGCGATCGCGCCGTGTTCGGCGTTTGTCGGCTCATGTGCAATCAACGCCACGCCAGAGAGGTCACGTTGATAGGCCTGCGCGAGCGAGTCCACCAGCGACACTGGTAGTCGGGGCGCATAGTGTGTCGCGAGCGTGCCCGGCGCGCGGGGTGCGTCCCTGCTCGCGCCCGTCACCGGTGTCTGCAGAGCCTGTTCGATCATAGCAATCGTGATGGCTCCCAGCCGAAGCACTCGCGGCTGGTCGCCCGTCAGGTCGACGATGGTCGACTCGACGCCGATGCTGCACGGCCCACCATCGAGGATCACATCGACGGACTCGCCGAGGTCCTCGAGCACATGTTGCGCTGTCGTCGGACTGACCTTCCCAAAGCGATTCGCGCTAGGGGCAGCAATGCCAGTATTTGCGTGTCGAATGACAGCTCGCGCGAGTGGGAGGGCTGGCACGCGTAACGCCACAGTGCCGGTGCCACCGAGCGCCGCCGCGTGCGCGCGCGAGCCGGTGGGCAGAATCAGTGTCAGTGGTCCGGGCCAGAATGCCTGTGCCAGCGTTTCTGCTGCCGCAGGCCAGACTGAGGACCAGCCAGAGCAGGCTGCGTCCCGGTCCGCCACGTGGACGATCGACGGATGGTTGAGTGGGCGCCCCTTGACGGCGTAGAGGCGCGCCAGAGCCGTGGCATTCGTGGCGTCGGCGCCGAGCCCGTAGACGGTTTCTGTTGGGAGCGCCACGAGCTGTCCAGCCGCTAGCGCAGCAGCTGCCACTTCGGGGTCGCGAGTGATCACGCCCATATCCTCGCAGGGTGGCTCCAGCATCGGGCAGGTAGGGTGTGTTGGTGCGCTCGCTCCTCGCTTTGGTGTTGCTGATCATCGCGGTTGCAGCGGCAGTTGCTGCGGGCGCAGCTGCCGTGCTGACACGCAACGTGCTCGACCCTGCAGGGTTTTCGCGCGTTGTCGTTGCCAGCATGCAGTCTCCGGCAGGACTCGCCTTGGTGCATCAACGTGTGGAAAGTCAGATCAGGGATCGTGCGGTGGGCCAGCCTGAGGCGCTCTCGTCGGTTGTCGCAACAGCCACTGCCGCGTGGGCAGTGGCGGCGATCGAGAGCGATGCGGCTCCCCGTATCTTGGGTCCGCTGACGGTCGGGATCCAACAAGGCCTATTGACTGGTGATCAGACGAGGACGGTTCAGCTTGATGTGCGTGCGCTGGCGACGGCTGTCCAGCCACCACCAATTGTCGCGGCGTTGCTTGCGATGGCGCAGGGTGACATCCTCGTCGACATCCCATGGGTGCAGGTCTCGCCGCTCGCTGCTGTTGTCCTCCAACAACTCGATCGGCATCGGTCTGCACCCACGTTGCTCGGGCTTGTTGCTCTGATTACCGGAGTCGTAGCGCTGCTGTTCGCGCGGCGACGTGGTCTCACGCTCGTGCTGCTGGGTTTGTTCCTCGCTGTCGCCGCCTATGGACTGCGCCCGATTGCGACGTATGCGCATGGCTGGATCGTCGATGCCCGCACGTCGGATCAGGGTTTGGCGGCGCTCTCGAAGGTCGCCATCAATGAGATCTTCGTCGGCTGGAGCGCCGTCAGCGGTGCGTTGATTGCGATCGGACTAGCGCTGGCACTGGTCGGTGCGGTGCTCGGCTTTCGTCGACCACGTCGCACGTAACACCGGTGCAGCTAGGCGCGCTCGTCAGGGGAATTGAGTCCTTTTGCAGCGACCACTCTACGGTCTTGGCGGCAGAAACGGCAGCGTGCCGGCGTCCACAATATGCGTGCCACCATCGACCGTAATGGTTGCGCCGTTGATTCCGCTCGCCTGGTTGGATAGGAGCCAGACAATTGTATTCGCGACCTCAACGGCCTCAGCCGGACGGCGATCTGGGGCGACGCTTGTGACGTCGGCATAGGCGGCGTCGAGACCGCCGACAGTGTCTGCGTGACTGCTCAGAGCGTCATCAGCAAGCGGCGTCCGTACCCAGCCCGGGCAGACGACGTTTGTGCGCACGCCCTGAGGGCCATGATCCACCGCCAGACAGCGACCAAGATGGATCGCCCCCGCCTTCGATGCGGAGTAGGCGATCGCCGCTGGCCCGGCCCGAAGACCGGCCAGGCTCGCAACGATCACAATCGAACCACGTTGCACCAAAAGTGTGGGAAGGCAGGCCTGCGCGGCGAGGAACGGTGCTGTCAGGTTGGTGCGCAGCACACGATCCCAGGCCGCCTCCGTCTGCTCGAGGGCAGTGCCCGATTTGCCCGTGCCTGCACAACAGACGAGTCCTTGGAGTGCACCGCCTGCCGCAGAGAGTGCGGTCACTGCGTCTGCCAGATGCTGCGCATCAGTGGCGTCGCCGACAAACGCAACACCACCCGTCTCCGTTGCTACCTCCGCAAGCGGCTCGGCGCGACGGCCAATTAGTCCCACCAGCCAGCCGTCTTCGGCGAGGCGGCGTGCGGTGGCGGCTCCGATGCCAGAGCCGCCACCGGTAATCAACACCGCTTTGCGCACCTTAGGACTCGTAGCGAACAGGGTTCACGAGTGTGCCTACGCCCGCGACCGTCACCTCGACGGTTTCACCATCCAGCAGGTAGCGCTTGGGATCCCGACCGTCACCAACCCCACCGGGTGTGCCAGTTGCAATCACGTCGCCCGGCTCGAGCGTCGTGCCGCGGCTGACGTACTCGATGATCTCGGCCACGGAGAAGATCAGATTACGGGTGTTCGAACTCTGCAGCAGCTCGCCCGCGATCGTGCAGGACACGTCCAGATTGCCGAGATCAACGCCGTCACTACTCGCCACGGAGGGTCCGAGTGGTGCAAAGGTGTCGAAACTCTTGCCGTAGACAAACTGGCGCAGCGGCGTCTCGAGTTGTGCGCGGCGCCCCGACACATCGTTGATTGCCGTATACCCACCGACAGCGTCCAGTGCATTATCGAGCGTGGCGCGATACGTGCGCTTGCCGATGATCACCGCGAGCTCGGCCTCGTAATCGGGTCGCGTCTCTTCGCGGGGAATAACGATTGTTGCGCCAGAACCAATCAGTGCCGTCGGAAACATCGAGAAGACCACGGGAACCTCAGGGATGTCGAGTTGCGACTCTTCGGCGTGGTCGCGATAGTTCAGACCAATCGCGATGATCTTCCGCGGCTCGACTGGATGCAGCAGCGTTACGTCGGCGACGTCGTGGGTCTCACCCGTCGCGCCGGCGATCATCTGCCAGGCGTCTGTAGTTGGTACGAAGCCTGCGCTACCAGCAACGCCAGCATCCGTGATGGTGCTGCCGTCAAGGCGTCCCAAGCGCGCCTCGCCACCTCCTATCGAGTAGCGAACTGCATTCATCGTATGTCCTTCCATCCGAGCATGGTTTCGCGTTACGATACCCGCAGTCGCAACCCATCGGTAGCGTCAGTTGAACCAAGAGCGCGCCAACACACGTGGTGCGTGCGGAATGGTGGATGAACGGGAGATGGGTGGATGAGCACAGTCGAGGAACTCGAAGCAGCGGGCGTCAAGATCTTGCGGGTCGTCTACAGCGACTTGCATGGGGTGCAGCGCGGTAAAGACGTGATGCTCAGTCGTGCGGGGCACGCGATTGAGCATGGCAAGGCGTTTGTTGAAGCGGTCATGACCGTCGATCATCGCCACAATGTGATCAGCGGAGAAGAGGCGGGGTTTAGGGACATCCTTGCGTTTCCCGATCTCTCGACCGCCCGGATCAGCCCGCTCGATCCGGATGTGGCTGTGGTGATCTGCGAGTTGCACTCGGTCGAGTCCGGGACGCTCAGTGGCCTCGACTCGCGTGGCTCCGTGCAGCGTCTCGTGGGGCGCTTCGAGGAGCGAGGCTTGCACCCCGTAATTGCCTCCGAACTCGAGTTTTATATCCTCGAGCGCGACACCGCCGCGATGGGTGGATTGCGACCGCGCCCCATGCGCAATTCGTCGGTGTACACCGTCGGTCCGCTGGTCGATCCGACGGGACTGCTGCGCAGCATGTTCGATGCTTGCGAAGCCTTTGATCTGCAACCAATCACGATGGCGCAGGAGTTCGGCCACTCCCAGTACGAGATCAATCTCGTGCACGGCGAGGCGCTGGAGGCCACTGATCGAGCGTTTCTCTTCAAGGCGCTAATCAAGGAGGTCGCTCATCTCGACGGTCTCGTCGCGACCTTCATGGGCATGCCGAATGATGATGACGAGTGTTCGGGGTTTCATCTGCACGCGTCATTCAATGACGCCGCCGGCAACAACGCTTTTGCCGACCCTTCGACGGAGGACGGTCTCTCCGAGCTCTCTCATCAGTTTGCGGCGGGAGTGCTCGCGCATGCCAGTGCGATCTCGGGCCTGATCAATCCAACCGTGAATGCCTACAAGCGCATCGTCAACGGTGGTCTTGCTCCGAAGTACGCCAATTGGGGCCACGACAATCGCCTCGCGTTGTTGCGATTTTGTGGTGAGCGCGGGCCAGCAACGCGTGCCGAGGTCCGGTCTGGTGATGGTTCTGCCAATCCGTACCTCGTCACCGCTGCGATTCTGGCAGCCGGATTCGATGGCATTGAGCGGGGCTTGGTGTTGCCGGCGCCGGTGGTTGGAAATCCGTACGAGGGTCCGGAGGAGCTGCTCGGGGCGGCATTGCCCGCCTCTCTCGGTGAGGCCCTGGACGCGCTTGAACGCGACACGATCCTCGTCGATCTTATCGGGCGCGAACTGATCGAGGTGTTTCTCCGTAACAAGCGCTACGAGCTCGAGCGTTGGACTGCTCACACGAACCGCCTGACGGCCTGGGAGATCGAGGAGTACGCCGAGGCGCTTTAGGAGGCGGGACGACAGGCACCGGAGATCGCGGCGGCAACGTCATCGTCGCTGAAGCCTGCGTCGCGCAGAATCTGTTCGGTGTGCTCGCCCAACAGCGGTGGGTGCAGTGGGTTTGTTAGGTGCTGACCGTTGAAGGAGATTGGAGACCGCAGCGTATGGATTTCTCCTGCGCTGGGGTGCGTGTGTGGCTGCAGTGCATAGGGAGCGTGAGCGAGCGCCTCGGTGATAGTGCGGACGGGGGCACTTGGCACATTGTCGGCGGCAAGTGCGGCGAGCAGGTCGGCAGCATCCCAGATACGTGTCGCAGCAGCGAGCAATGGTACGAGTACATCGCGATTGGCAACGCGTTTGGGGTTGGTGGCAAAGCGCGGGTCCGTGCCGAGCTCGGCCAGCTCAAGCACCGTGCAGAGCGAGCAAAATTGCCCGTCCGTCCCAACAGCGATGACAATCTGTGCACGCGTTGTTGGGAATGTCTCGTAGGGCACGATCGACGGGTGCGCATTACCAAGCGGGAGCGGCGTGATGCCCGCGATGGAAGCCTCGGTGCCACGGTTTGCGAGCCAGGCCAATTGGGCGTCGAGCAGGGACACCTGCACGCGACTGCCGCTGCCGCCGGCCCGCACCGCATAGAGGGCGGCAAGGATGCCGTTGGCGGCATACATGCCCGAAGTCAGGTCCGCAATCGCCACACCAACCTTCATCGGCGGACCATCCTCTGCACCGGTGATGCTCATGATCCCGCCCTCGGCTTGGATCGCGAAATCAAAGCCCGGCAGCATCGCCTCTGGACTGTCGTGGGGATAGCCACTAATTGAGCAGTACACGAGCGTGGGATTGTCTGCACGCAGCGTCTCGAAGCCGAGTCCGAGCTTTTCGGCACCTCCGGGGATAAAGTTCTCGATTACGACATCACATGTTTCTGCCAGTCGCTTTGCCACCGCAATCCCCTCTGGATTGCGTAAGTCAATCGTGATCGAGCGCTTGCCGCGATTTGTTGACAGGTAATAGGTCGCCTCGCCGCCCGCCCACGGGGGTCCCCAGGCGCGGGTGATATCTCCGCCATCTGGCCGCTCGACCTTGATGATCTCGGCACCGAGGTCGGCGAGGATCATCGCGCAGTAGGGTCCCGCTAGAACCCGCGAGAGGTCCAGCACGCGAATGCCTTTGAGGGGACCGTTGGTGGGCGACGCAATCGGCATGTCTAGGCGGACAGCGCCCCAACCAAAAGTTCAAGGTGCTCCGCGGGCTTGACCTTGTGCCAGATCGCCTCGAGCCGGCCGTCCGCGCCAATCAGAAAGGTAGAGCGCTCAACACCCATGTACTTCTTGCCATACATCGACTTCTCCACCCACACGCCATAGGCCTCCGCGACCGCGTGGTCATCATCCGCCAAGAGCGGAAAGGGCAGATCAAACTTGGCGCGAAACTTCGTGTGTTGCTCGGGCGAGTCGGGCGAGATGCCATACAGCGCAAGGCCGTACGTCGCGAGCTGCTCCCAGCCATCGCGAATGCCACAGGCCTGTGTCGTGCAACCAGGCGTATCGTCTTTGGGATAGAAGTAGAGCACGACGCGCCGGCCCAGCAGGGACGCCAGTTCGACCGGCTGGCCATCGTGGTTGGGGAGCGTAAAGAGGGGTGCTTGATCACCGATAGAGAGACTCATGCCCGACAGTTTACGCGTAGTCGAGCATACTTTCGGCGTGGTCGTTGGCCTTCACTACGCGCTCGGCGTGCTCGTTATCGCGATCAATCTGATTGCGGGCGTGTGGGGACTCTTGGTCTACAAGGGAAAACTCCAGCCGAGCAAGCTGTTTGCGCAGGTCCTCGCTGCTTCGCAGACGGTGATTGTCGGCCAAGCCGTGTTGGGACTCTTGCTGCTGAGCCAGAACCTGCGTGCGTCGGAACAGCTGCATTACGTCTACGGGTTGTTACCAGCGGCAATGGTCGTCTTTGCCTACTCGGCGAGGCGCGATAACCAGCGACGGAACATCCTGATTTTCGCGATCGCCGCCCTTTTAGCCTGTGCTCTCGCAGTGCGTGCGTGGATGAGTTCGGGCGCGCTCGGCTAGTGGCGCGATAGGCTGCCGGCATGTCGACGCGTTTTATCCATTGGAGCATCGTTGTCCTGCTGGCCGTGGGCATTACGGTGCTGCAGCAGTTTACTGGTCCCGTCGTAGGCATCATGATGCTGGCGCTCCGCATCCTGATCATCGCGGGCCTCGTGTACTTCGCGTACACGTTGTGGCGTAATAATCGTGCGCGACTGCAATGGTTGACGGGTCGCCGGAAACTCCTCTTCTATGGTGCCGCAGCTCTGATTGTGTTGGTGGTGATCGGCTCGTTCTTTATCACCTGGACGCTGATGTCCACACTGTGGTTCTTCGTGGTCATTGGCGGTTGTGGATACGTGATGTGGCGTATCTGGCGGGACACAGCCGGCTGGTACTAGGCCCGAGGCTGTCGCCCCGAGGCGCGGGAACGCGCGCATCCTGCGTGCTACCGCGCGCCGAGCGCGTGCTCGAGTAGCTGCACGCTGTGACCCATGCGACGTGGACAGGCCAGTGCCGAGCTCGTGCTCGCGATGCTCCTGATCGGAGCCGTCGCCGCAGGTGGCTTGCTGGCGGGAAAGACGGTCTGGTTCGCTGCCGAACTGCAGGTTGCGCGGGTCGCAGCCGACCAGGCGGCGAGTCGTGGTCACGATCGCTTTGAGGCCGCCGGTGCGGCCGTGCCGCCCGGCATTCGTGCGGAGGTCCTGCAACACCTCGACCGACCCGCGACAACAGCAGAGTCCCGTCAGCCATGATCGGGCGGCAGCGGGGCCAGGCGGTTATCGAAGTCGTGATCTTGGCGCCAATCATCGCCGCGTGTGTGGCGGCCTTTGCGATCGCCGCATTGCGGATTGCCGCGGTGACACGCGTCGAGTCAGCACTGCAGGTTGCCACCCTAGCCGATGCCGCAGGCGAGCCCGTGGCGTCCGCATTGCACGGCCGAGCGCGACTGGTTGAGATCAGGCCGGATCGGATCGTAGTCTCAGTGTCGGCGCCATGGGGTGCAATCCGTGGCGTGGCGCAGCGGGTCCGGCCATGACTCGGCGCGGGCAGGCAACCCTGCTGGTCCTGCTCTTGTGCGTACCGGCAGCACTGCTTGCGGTGATCGCACTTGCGCTGCTCGGCGCGCGGGCCCAGGCCGAACGTGCCCAGCGTCTGGCAGATACCGCTGCCTTGACGGCAGCCGTGGCACTCCCCGTACATTTGTCGGTCTCGAGCCTGCGGCAGCGTCTCGATCTAGCGCCAGGCGACACGTTGCAATTGATCTATGGCGGCTCGACGGTCCGGGCCGTCGTGATGCTGACTGGCGTGCGCATAGCACTGCCCCTCTCGCAGCGTGCGGCGGTAATCCAACCAACGGCCTCGAGTCGCGCCGAGCCGATCACACGTGCCGATGGTGGCCGGGGTGCGGTGCGCATCGAATAGTTGCCATCGAATCAGTCGTCGCCATTACGATGGAGCGATGGCAATCGGTGTCGAACTTATTCGCGAACGGTTACCGGTGATCCCGAACGAGCCGGGAATCTACATCTACCGCGATCAGGCGGGCGACGTGCTCTACGTGGGTAAAGCCAAGGCGTTACGTAAACGTGTCGGCTCGTATGCGCGCCCGGAGCGTTCGCTCGAGCGGCGCACGGCCGAACTTGTGTTGCAGATCGCTGAGATCGATGTGACCGTCACCCGCACGGAGACCGAGGCCCTCTTGCTCGAGCAGACGCTGATCAAACAACACTTGCCACCCTTTAATGTCCGCCTCCGCGACGACAAGTCGTTTCCGATGATTGCGGTGACGACGGGCGAGGCCTTTCCGCGGGTGCTGTTTACGCGCCGCGGTGATCGTCGTAACGCAAGACTGTTCGGCCCGTACTCGAGCGCGAGCAAAGTGCGCGAGACGTTAGAGGTGCTGGGTCGCATCTTTCCGTTTCGGCCCTGCGAAGGACCGACGCCAGGGCGGCATTCCGGATCGCCGTGTCTCGATTATCACATTGGTCGCTGTCCTGCACCCTGTATTGGCAAGATCTCCGAAGCCGACTACGCGGTGCTGATCCAACGTGTGATCGGTTTTTTGGAAGGCGATACGAAGACCGTCAGGCTCGAACTCGAAGAGGAAATGCGTACTGCTTCCAGCGAGCAGCGCTACGAGGATGCAGCGAGGGCGCGCAACCGCCTCGCTGCAGTCAAGATTCTCAGCGAGCGACAGATCGTGGATCGCGCCGGCGCGGGCGACGCCGACTTCTTTGGCGTCGCGATAGGTGTGGACGTGGCAATCGTTCAGATCTGGCCGCAGCGTGGGGGGCGACTGACGGAGCGCGTCGAGTTCGTCTTCGAAAACGCGCTCGGAGCAACAACGGACGAGTTAGTCGAATCCGCAATTGCGGAGCGCTACGGACGCGGCGCTGCCGTGCCGTCGCTCGTGATCGTGCCAGCAGAGGTAGTACGGCGCGCCGAGATCCATGCGTTGCTCGTCGATCGGCGTGGGGCAGCGGTGGACTTGCGTACGCCACAGCGTGGCGAGCGCCGTCGCCTACTCGAACTGACACAGCGCAACGCCGATCTCTCGCTCGAAGGTGTGCAACTGACGGACGAGCGGAGCCGTACGCGTGGCGCGGATGCGATGGAGGAATTGCGCGACGTACTCGGCCTTGCATCGCTACCACAACGGATCGAGTGCTATGACGTTTCGACACTCGGGGGTGAACATCAGGTTGCGTCGATGGTGGTGTTCGAGGCCGGAGTGGCGCGCAACGATCTCTACCGGTCGTTTGGGATACGCCACGGCAAACTCGACGACTATGCCTCGATGAGCGAGGCGATCAAACGGCGCTTTGCCCGCTTCGCAGTGGACGTCAAGGACCCATCGTTTTCGCAGGCACCCGACCTGATCGTGATCGATGGCGGCAAAGGACAACTGAATGCTGCGCTTGTAGCGATGCGCGCTGCCGACGCGCCGCGCGTCAATGTGATCGGTCTTGCCAAACGCGCTGAGGAGGTCTTCGTGCCCGGGGAGGGTGCGCCGATTTTGCTCGACGACGCGTCTCCCGGCCTACTCCTGTTGCGGCAGATCCGCGATGAGGCACACCGTTTTGCGGTGCGTCAACACCGGCGCAAACGAGGCGCCGCCGCGACCTTGTCGGTGTTAGAGACGCTGCCAGGGGTTGGTCCGGCGCGACGCAAAGCGTTGCTGCAGCACTTTGGCAGTATCGACAAGATGATGACAGCAGGGCCCGAAGCACTCGAAGCCGTGCCGGGCTTGCCGGCAAAGACCGCGCTCCTGATCTACCAGAAGCTGCATCGTACGGGTGGGCCATCGCCGGCCGCAACTCGCGGTGGTCGACATGCAGTCACGCGCCACGATGACGCCACCCCATGAAGGTTGTGACGTACGACGTGGAGGGCTGGGGCGTTGGGGTGTTGCACTACGACGTGGGCGTGCTGATCGCGCACGATGAGCCTGGGACCGGTCGGGATGGAGCATCTGTAGCGGCTCGTGAGACCGACGTGGAGGTGCTGATTTCGCGTCTGCGTGCGTGGTACGCGGGGGAGCCAGACTCATTCTCCGATATCGACTGCGAACCGGCCATCGTCTGGGCTGGTCTGACGGACTATGAGGCGGCGGTGGTACGCGCCGTGCGGTCCATTCCGCGCGGTGAGACTGCGTCATATGGCGAAATCGCCATCTTGGCTGGTCGGCATCGCGCCTGGCGCGCTGCCGGGGCGACGTGCGGACGAGGTGTCTTGAGTGCGATTGTGCCGTACCATCGTGTGATCCGATCGAATGGCGACATAGGCGGGTACGGCATGCTCGGGCAGCAACGCAAACAGCGACTGCTCGCACTGGAGGGCGTCCATGCACGGTGAGCCGCGAATCGTCTGTCTTGGTGGCGGCTCCGGCATGGCTGCGGTCTTGCGTGGACTCAAACAGGCGGGCAACCACCCGACGGCGATTGTCACACTGACTGACGATGGTGGCTCGTCGGGTCGCCTGCGACGCGACCTTGGCATTCCCCCGCCGGGAGATGTGCGCAACTGTCTGGTGGCCTTGGCCGACGACGAATCGGTTCTGGCTGAGGTTTTTCAGCACCGCTTCGATCGTGGCGATCTCGAGGGGCACTCGCTCGGCAATCTCGTCTTGGCTGCGCTGACGGAGGTTGCGGGATCGTTCGACGCCGCCGTCGCACTGTCTTCGCATGTGCTGGCAATCTCGGGCCGCGTGCTTCCAGCCACGCGTGAGAAGGCCGTGCTGGTGGCCGAGATGGAGGATGGTCGCGTAGTGGCGGGCGAGACCGCTGTTGCATCAGAACGGCGTGACGTTCGGCGCCTGCGCTTGCAGCCAGAGGCGCCAGTAGCGCATCCAGATGCAATCGAGGCGATGCTCTCGGCGGATCTGATTGTGCTGGGTCCCGGATCGCTCTTTACATCGACGATCCCACCCCTGCTGGTACCCGCCCTCGCTGCGGCGCTGCGCGCATCGCATGCCCGGCGGATCTACGTCGCAAACCTGTTGCAAGAACCGAACGAGACGATCGGGTACGACGCCGCCACACACCTCAACCGACTCGAACTCCATCTTGGATCCGGTGTCGTGGACACCGTGCTGGTGCCGACGACGCGGCGGGTCGTCGCGCCCGGACTGATCCCCGTCGACTTCGATCGTGATGCTCTGCGGGCAAGCGGTGTCGACGTCGTTGTCGCGCGGATCACGGACGGGCATCATCACGATCCGCTGCCACTCGGTCGTGCGCTGGTCGCGCAGGCTCGACGACCACACCCCGTACGCACGCGATGACCTTCTCGAGCAATGTGCGCGAGGAGCTGGCGCACCTGCAGATCGAT
>Ga0105052_10000381_pt1 | contig 62017 bp, 57 predicted proteins | sample FRY03_FD_78094 | JGI IMG/M metagenome (GOLD analysis project Ga0105052, IMG submission 78094) | Freshwater microbial communities from Lake Fryxell liftoff mats and glacier meltwater in Antarctica - FRY-03 | ecosystem: Environmental > Aquatic > Freshwater > Ice > Glacier meltwater ... | reverse complement strand
GTATATTCAAAATACTTTAAACTACAAAAAAGAAGTTACTGCCAATTCATAGCTTTTCATTCCAAAACCAAGAATAACACCTTTGGCATTTCCTGAAATATAAGATTGATGACGGAAACTTTCGCGCGAAAAAGTATTCGAAATATGCACTTCAACTACAGGAGTCGTTAAGGCTTTAATGGCATCGCCAATCCCTATGGAAGTATGAGTATAAGCACCGGCATTGAGAATAATACCATCATAAGAAAAACCGAGTTCCTGAATTTTACCAATCAATTCACCTTCAATATTAGATTGAAAATACGTCAATTCTACTTGTGGAAATTTACTTTTTAAGGTTTCTAGATACGCTTCAAAAGTTTGTGAGCCATAAACTTCTGGTTCACGTTTTCCTAATAAGTTGAGGTTTGGCCCGTTGATGATGCAAATTTTCATAATTCATATTTTTGTAAAAATAAAAAAACCGTTCCAATTAAGAACGGTTTTGAAACACTTATTATTTTTTAATTTTTTAGAAAATAAGACCCGCCGAAAGTTGGAGTACGGAGTTTTTGGCATCTGCGTTGGATGATACTTCCGTCAAACCAAGAACATATCTTCCTTGTACAAAGATGTTTTTGGTAACTTTAAAACTTAATCCAGCGTCAACTGCAAAGTCAAATGTGTTGGCATCGTTGGCATCAAAATTATTTTTTTCGCTCAATAAAAAGGAGGCTTGAGGGCCCAATTCCAAGCTAAATGATTTGCTTAAATAGATTTTTGCCAAAATAGGAATAGCAATGTATCCCAGCTCGTTTTTAAATTCTTGCCCAGCATTATTGTAACTGGCACCTTGAGTTGAGTATAATAACTCCGGCTGTATAGCAAATTTATCTAATAGTTTTATTTCTGCAATTAATCCGGCGTGATAGCTTGTTATGGCGTCTGTCTGTATATCAGCACCAGAGAAATTTGCATAATTTAAACCGACTTTTGCCCCAATTCGTAATAATTGTGCTTGCATTTGAACTGATACGGCAAGAAGTAGGACGATAACCAAAATTGTCTTTTTCATAATATTGTTTTTTAATTGTATAAATTATTTATATGTAAAGGTGAAAAAATACTTAGCGTATTGTGTTGTGTTTTTAGTGGATATAATTACATAATTTACACTTTTTTAATTTCGATGAATGATTTAGATTTTTAATTAAAACTCTTTATTTTAAATATTATTGCTTTTTTCGGCGAAATAAAAATCATTTTTTTTGTAAAAATAGTGTAAAATGTCCAAGGTTAATTAAAAAATTGTTTTTAATCATAAGTATTTTATTATAATTTATCAACATTCCATTTTTTTTAGTAGTATTTAAATGATTAATTAATTTTAAATATTTAATTTTACTTTTCTAATTTTAAACTAAATTTATTATGAAAAAAATTGCCTTATCAATTATTGTATTATTGTTATCCACTAGTGTTTATTCTCAAAAAGAAGGTGGATTTCGGGTAGGCTTAGATTTTGGTTTTGTTCCTGCAAGTGGAGGAGGAGGAGCTATGTTTTCTATTGAACCAAAATACAACATCAAGGATAATATGAATGTAGGTTTGCGAATAGGTGGCGCAGCTGTTGTCCGTGATATCAATAATTCAGGATCCACATCAAGTGCCAAAGTTGCAGCTAATGGTTCTTATGTCGGAACTTATGATTATTATTTTAATGGGTCAGGCAAATCATTCGTTCCTTATATCGGAGCAGGTGCTGGTTATTATACGCTGGCTAATGTTGAATTTGATGATTCGGCTAACACGGATAATGTTGTATTAGATGCCAAAGGAAAAATGGGAGGATTAGTAAGAGGTGGTTTTGAATGGGGAAAATTCCGAATGGGTTTAGAATATAACCTTATACCAGATTCTGATTTGCAAGATTTAAATGGAGTTAATAAAGGAACAGTCTCTAATTCTTATGTTGGAATTCATTTAGGATTTTATGTTGGTGGAGGAAAATGGGGTAAATAAATTTTCCAATTACATAAAAAAACCATCAGCCTAGGTTGATGGTTTTTTTATGCTCAAAAACGTAATATTATTTATTATGGACTCAAAATAATATATAAATTTTTCATCCTTAGTAATAAACGAATAACGTTAAATGGTAAATTGTATTTGCTTTTGTTATTGGTAGTCAGGGTTTTAGTGTTAATAATATTGTTTATAACTTTATCAGGTCAGTTGTTCTTTTTTTTATGAAATTGTTAATTTTACTGCTAACTAATTACTAATTAAATATAAAATTATGAAAAAAATTATCTTATCATCGGTATTGGTGTTTCTTTTTGGATTTACTAATGCACAAAATGGAAATTTTAAATTAGGAGCTCATTTAGGTCTTCCAATGGGAGATATTAAAGACGTTAGTTCGTTTAATTTTGGTGTTGATGCGGCTTACGTATGGAAAGTTGCAGAAAGTTTTTCGGCGGGAGCCGCAACTGGTTACACGAATTACTCGGGTAAATCAGGTTTTGATTCTGTTGGATTCATTCCAATTGCTGTTACAGGGCAATTTTCTTTATCAGAAAGTTTTTTTTTAGGTGCTGATTTAGGATATGCAATTTATGTAGGATCTGGTAATGGTGATGGAGGTTTTTATTACCAACCAAAACTGGGTTATCAAGCAGAAAAATTTGAAGTTTATGCCGGATATAAAGGCATTTCTATTACTGGAGGAACCTTTTCTTCTATTAATTTAGGATTTAATTATAAATTATAGAATATAATGCGATTGAAAAAAATATAACCATCAGTTTAGGCTGATGGTTTTTTTTATATCCTTATTTTTCTATTTCATTTAAAAATGAATTGGAAAACGAATATCAAAAATCTTCAATCCTATATAAGTAATGAACGTGCCTTGCCTAAAAACACCATAGAAAATTATACTTTTGAGATGGAGCGGTTGTGTCTTTTCTTGGAGTAAAATACTATTTTTTTTTGGAGGTTATTTCAATCCACGCTTTTTGCGTGGTTTTTTTGTCAAAATAATTCGCCTTACTTTGGAATCAAAATAAATAACTGTTCTAATATTTAAATGTATAATTTTTGTTTTTTTTAGTGAGAAAAGTAACCTACTTTTGTGTAAAATTTAATCATAAAATTTAACAAAAAAAATTAACAAAAAAATGAAAAAAATTATTTTATCATCGTTATTAGTTCTTGTATTTGGATTTGCCAATGCTCAAAAAGCTGAATTTGGAATAAAAGGAGGATTGAACAGTTCTAATTTTAGTGGAGATACTGAAGGTATAGATTTTAAGCCTAAAGTTGGATTTAATATTGGCGCCTTCGCATCGATTAAACTTTCTGAAAAAATTACTTTACAACCTGAAATTTTATTTTCTACTCAGGGAGCAAAAGCGGAAAATGTTAATGCGAATGTTAATGGCGTGAATTACACGGCAGATATTGATTTTAATTTGTCCTATATAAATATTCCTGTTATGTTTAAGTATTATGTTGCAGATAAATTTAATTTTGAAGTTGGTCCACAAATTGGTTTTTTAACTTCAGCAGAGACTTCAACAAAATTAGAAGGATTTAATCAAACAGTAGATCAAAACGCAAAAAATTATTTTGAATCGGTAGATTTTGGTTTCAATCTTGGAGCGGGATATGATTTTACAAATAATATTTCTGCGGGAATACGTTATAATATTGGTTTGTCTAATATTTTGAAAACTGAAGCGGGAGATAATTCTAAATCTCAAAATAGTGTATTTTCACTTTCTGTTGGATATAAATTCTAATAATTTATAATTAAAATATGGAGAACCACGCTAATTGCGTGGTTTTTTTATGTCCAAAAATAGCTTTACTTTGCCCAATGAATTGGAAAACAGATATCAAAAATTATCAATCCTATTTGCGGATCGAACGTGGCTTGTCTAAAAACACCATAGACAATTATACTTTTGATATGGAGCGTTTGTGTCTTTTCTTGGAGGAGAATTCCATTTCAATTTCGCCCATAAAAATAAGTGAAGAGACCATTCAACAATTCATTTATAGTGTTTCTAAAGAAGTAAATCCTCGTTCGCAAGCCAGAATAATTTCGGGTTTGAAAAGTTTCTTCAGCTATTTAATCTTCGAAGATTATCGTTCAGACAATCCAATGGAATTGATTGAATCTCCAAAAACAGGTAGAAAACTTCCCGATACTTTAGCGGTGGCAGAGATTGATTCTTTGATTTCGGCTATCGATTTAAGTTCGAATGAAGGAGAACGAAATCGCGCAATGCTGGAAACACTTTATGGTTGCGGACTTCGAGTTTCGGAATTGGTTTCGTTAAAGATTTCCGATTTATTTTTTGATGAAGGCTTTATTAAAATTACCGGAAAAGGCAACAAACAACGTTTTGTTCCTATCGGAAATTTGACCCAAAAATACATTCACATTTATAAGGATAACATACGAACACATCTGAATATAAAGAAAGGACACGAAGATACTTTGTTTTTGAATAGGAGAGGAAGTCAGCTTACTAGAGCAATGATTTTTACGATAATCAAAGATTTGGCAACCAAAATAGAATTAAATAAAAACATCAGTCCACACACTTTGCGCCATTCTTTCGCTACACATCTTCTAGAAAATGGTGCCGATTTGCGTTCGATTCAATTAATGCTCGGGCACGAATCAATCACTACTACTGAAATATACGTGCATTTGGATAGGAGGTTTTTAACCGAAGTCATTAATAATTTTCACCCTAGAAAATAGTATTCAGTTTGCAGTATTTAGTATTCAGTTGTTGTTGTATCCAAAAACAAATCGCGATATAAATCACATAAGTGAATCATATCGCGACTGTAAACTGAATACTCTAAACTATTTAGCGATATTTACCGCTCTCGTTTCTCTAATAACGGTGACTTTCACTTGACCAGGATAAGTCATTTCTGTTTGAATTTTTTGTGAAATTTCGAAAGATAAAGTAGCCGCGTGATCGTCAGAAACTTTTTCGCTTTCCACAATTACACGAAGTTCTCTACCGGCTTGGATAGCATAGGCATTTTTCACTCCGTTAAATCCGTACGCCACTTCTTCCAAGTCCTTCAATCGTTGTATGTAGGAGTCCAAAACTTGTCTTCTTGCGCCTGGTCTTGCTCCAGAAATCGCATCACAAACCTGAACAATAGGTGATAATAAAGATTTCATTTCGATTTCGTCGTGGTGTGCTCCAATAGCGTTACAAACCTCTTCTTTTTCGCCATATTTCTCCGCCCATTGCATTCCTAATAAAGCGTGAGGTAAATCACTTTCGGCATCTGGAACTTTACCAATATCGTGCAATAAGCCGGCTCTTTTGGCTAGTTTCACGTTTAATCCTAATTCGGCAGCCATAATTCCACAAAGTTTGGAAACTTCGCGGGAGTGTTGCAATAAATTTTGTCCATAAGACGAACGGTATTTCATTCGACCCACCACTTTAATCAACTCTGGATGTAAACCGTGAATTCCTAAATCGATTACGGTACGTTTTCCAACTTCTATAATTTCGTCGTCAATTTGTTTGGTAGTTTTAGCGACAACTTCTTCAATTCTGGCTGGATGTATACGTCCATCAGTAACCAATTTGTGTAAAGCAAGACGAGCTATTTCTCTACGAACTGGGTCAAAACAAGAAAGAATGATGGCTTCCGGTGTGTCGTCAACAATGATTTCAACTCCGGTTGCTGCTTCAATCGCTCTAATATTTCTACCTTCACGACCAATGATTCTACCTTTTACATCGTCAGATTCAATGTTGAACACAGACACGCAGTTTTCTACTGCTTCTTCCGTCCCAACTCTTTGAATGGTATTGATAATTATTTTCTTGGCCTCTTGTTGTGCGGTTAATTTTGCCTCTTCAATAGTGTCTTGAATGTGAGACATCGCTTGGGTTTTGGCTTCAGCCCTCAAACCTTCAATCAATTGATTTTTGGCGTCTTCAGTAGACAATCCAGCGATAACTTCGAGTTGTTGAAGATGGCTTTTGTGTAACTTGTCAACTTCAGATTGTTTTTTTTCTAAAGTTTCGATTTTGGCGTTATACTCTATAGTTTTTGCTTCGTAATCGTCATTTACTTTTTTGGCTTTAGACAATTCATTCGAAATTTGAGATTCTTTGTCGCGAATTCTTTTTTCTACTTCGGCCATCTTTTGATCACGAGAAAGAATTACTTGTTCGTGTTCTGATTTCAATTCGATAAATTTCTCCTTGGCTTGAAGGATTTTATCTTTTTTAATGTTTTCGGCTTCAAGATTTGCATCTTTTAATATCGATGCTGCTTCTTTTTTTGCGCTTTTGATCAAGTTGGAAATATTGCTTTTTTCTATTGTTTTAGCTATACCAAAACCTCCTGCAATACCAGCTATTGCTGAAATAATTATTGTTAAAATGTCCATATTTATTAAAAATTTATATATAAAAAAAGCCTACATTAGATTGCTTGAATAAACTCGGAAAGACAAGTTTTGAGCTAACTCGTTGTTCAAGCTTCCAAACTTAATTGGCTTGCTATAGTAACGATGATTTGCTCATTCTAAATTGTTAGTGTTGAGTTTACCAAATATGAACTAATGTAGGCAGTATCTTAGTTGTTGTAAAGAACGTTTATTTGTCGAGATATTGATCTAAAACCGCATTGATTTTTTTAATTCTTTCAATAGTTTCGTCACCATTTATGGCGTTGTCAATATGTTTTTGTTCTACTTGAGAAGCAAATTGCAAGGCACACATAGCCAATACATCTTGCTTGTCACGAACAGCATAATTTTCTTCAAATTGCTTGATCATCACGTCAATTTTCTTGGAAGCACTTCTAAGTCCTTCTTCCTGAGAGAGGTCAACCGTTAACGGATAGACTCTGTCTGCAATTGATATTTTAATTTTAAGCTTTTCGTCCATATCTTTTACTAATCTGATAGCTGGGCTATACAGTAATCAATTTCACGAATTAATGAATTTATTTTAAGCTTTGTTTCTCTTTTATTATCGTCACTGCCTAATAATGCGTTGGTAATTTTAAGTGTTTCATACTGAGATTTCAACTCAACAATCTGTTTGGATTGATTTTGTATGGTAGCTGCCGCGTTTGTTAATTCTGTTTTCAAATCTTGATTGCTTTTCTCTAAACTATTTATCTTTGTAAAAAGTTTCGCAACCTTAATTTCAAGAGCATCAATTATTTCTGCAATTACACTCATAATTTATCCTACGTATTACATAATCTTACAAAGTTAGTATTCCTTTTTATTATTGCAATATTTTATCTGTTTTTTTGCATTAAAATATGCAATTTACTATGATACAGTTAGTTGTGTTTTTATCTTTTTTATTAACTACTTTATATTTATCTTAGCAAAAATGTATTCAATGAGATTTTACTTATTTATCCTATTATTTAGCAGTTCTATTTTTGCGCAAACTGATTATCCAAAAGATTATTTCAGATCTCCATTGGACATCCCAATGCAGCTTTCTGGGAATTTTGGAGAGTTGAGGCCGAATCATTTTCACGCTGGATTTGATTTAAAAACGTTGCAAAAGGAAGGTTTAAACGTATATGCAGTCGCCGATGGTTATGTGTCCAGAATAAAGATTTCTACTTTTGGAAACGGAAAAACCATTTACATAACACATGCCAATGGCTACACCTCGGTTTATGGTCACTTGCTGAGAACCAAAGATTCTATTGAAGATTTCATCAAGAAAACGCATTATGCGGAGCAATCTTTCGAAATAGAAATGTTTTTTAAACCCGGTCAAATGGTTGTAAAAAAAGGACAAATTATCGCCCTTTCCGGAAATACTGGTGCTTCCGAAGGGCCACATTTACATTTTGAATTTCGCGATAATATCACCGAAAATATTATAAATCCAATGCTTTTTGGCTTTGACAAAATGTTGAAGGACACTAAAAAGCCCATACTTTCAAGCATATATGTTTATCCATTGGATGATGAAACTACAGTAAACCAATCAAAACGCCCTTTATTGCTCAATTTGTCTTTGCAAAAAGATGGAACATATCAGTCTGATAAAGTGGTTACCAATGGTAAAATAGGTTTTGGCATCAATGCTTTTGACTATGACGATGTTTCCTATAACAAAAACGGAGTTTATAAAGTCCAGTCTTTTTACAACGGAATATCTATTTTTGGCTATCAATTTGACACTTATTCCTTTGATGAAATGCGCTACATTAATGCATTTATTGATTATTCAAGATACAAGAAAACGCAGCAGAGAGTCCAAAAGTTATTTATGAAAAACCCTTATACATTGAGTATAATCAAAACGGATAAAACCAATGGAGTAGTTAGTGTTGCACCTAATTTAACTACAATTTATCGGATTGAAGTGTCTGATTTCTATGGCAATATGACTACCGTTTCCATTCCAATAAAACAGCAGTCCTTAACGGCTATTATTGGTAAAGAACCCATTTTTTCTAAATACTTGGTCAAGGCAAATAACGATAGTAACTATTCAAAGGAAAATATGTCGGTTTTTTTTCCGGCTGGAACTTTTTATGAAGATTTCTATTTGAATTTTGATGTTAAAAATGACACTTTGTTTCTTCACGATGACACTGTTCCCGCTCATACAAACTTTACGATTTCAATTGAAGACAGTAAATACACTGAAGTTCAAAGAGAAAAATTGTTTCTAGCCTCAATTAATGGTAAAAAAACAGGTTATATTTCATCCTATCGAAAGGACAATGTTTTTACTGCTAAAGTAAAAACTTTGGGGAAATTTGCATTGGTTTTGGATACCATTCCCCCAATAATTTCAATTGCAAAGTCCATTGAAGGGAAATGGATAAGTGACAAAAAGTTACTTCAACTCTCGATAAGCGATGGATTATCAGGTATAAAATCCTATAATGGCTATTTGAACGGCAAGTGGATATTATTCGAATATGACAATAAAACTAGGAAAATAACGCATAATTTTAGTGATGGTATTGCAACCGAGGGTTCAAATGATTTAAAAATAATTGTTATGGATAATATGGAGAATTCTACTATCTTTGAAACTCGGTTTTTTAGAAGTCCAAAAAAATAAAAAATAAATTCCTTGAGTCTAAATAAAATAATACTTGTTTTCCTTTTTTTTTCCTTTGGGTCTGCTGCTTTTGCTCAATCTGCCCATATCAGAGGTGTTATTCTTGACAAAGACAATCAGCCTGTAGAAAACGTAAACGTTTCGTGTCAAGGCATTGGAACAAAATCAAATGCCAATGGTTTTTACACTATCAACGTACCTGAAAACGATAAATTGCTCGTTATTTTTTCGCACGTTTCCTTGAAAAAAGTTACAGTTGCCGTTACCTTAAAACCAAACGAAGACTATGAGTTGAATTTGGTGATGAATGACCGTGACGAACAAATGGGCGAGGTTGTAATTACGGTAAACAATAAAAAAAGAGTTCAGGGAATCACGATTATTGAACCAGAATTGATCCGGAAAATTCCTGGTGCCAATGCCGGCGTCGAAAATATTTTGAAATCCTTGCCAGGAGTAAACTCCAATAATGAATTGAGTACACAATATGCCGTCCGAGGTGGAAACTATGAAGAAAATTTGGTTTACGTCAATGAAATCGAAGTTTATCGCCCGTTTCTGATACGTTCCGGTCAACAAGAAGGTTTGAGTTTCACCAATACTGATTTGGTTCAAAATGTTGATTTTTCGGCAGGAGGTTTTCAGGCAAAATTTGGTGATAAATTGTCTTCGGTTTTAGATATTACGTATCGAAAACCAACCAAATTTGGAGCTGTTGCCGAAGCCAGTTTTCTGGGTGCAAGCCTTGCCGTTGACGCAGTTTCCAAAAATGGTAAATGGTCTGAAGTTACCGGAATTCGTTATCGCAACAATTCACTTTTGGTAAATAGCCAGGAAACGCAAACCAATTTTACGCCAATATTTGCCGATTTTCAAACGAATGTCAATTTCAAGCCTTCGGATAAATGGGAATTCAGTTTTCTGGGAAATATTTCTTCCAATGATTATCAATACCAACCTTTGACGCGTCAAACTAATTTTGGAACTATCGATGATCCAATGGCGTTGTTAGTTTATTATGAAGGTCAGGAAAAAGACAAATATACGACTGTTTTTGGCGCCTTAAAGTCAACTTATACCGCCTCTAAAAACTCTACATACAAATTGATAGCTTCGGCTTATAATACACAAGAACAAGAATATTTTGATATTTTGGCACAATATCGTTTGGGCGAAGTGGATGCCAATATTGGTTCAGATACTTTTGGCGATGTTGCTTTTACGAGAGGAATTGGTTCGCAACTTAATCATGCTCGAAATGATTTAGATGCCCTAATTTTAAATATGGAACTAAAAGGGATTCATAATTTCAAAAAAAACCAATTCGAATGGGGTGCGAAATTCACGCGTGAATCCATTCGGGATCGAGTGGTAGAATGGGAAGTAATTGATTCAGCAGGATTTTCTTTAAATCCACCCATTGCTATATTACCAAGAAATGACCAACCGTATTCACCTTACACTGGACCGCTGGTTCCTTATAATAATGTGAGAGCGACCAATTTTGTTGATATCAATCGTTTTTCAGGATATGTACAATGGAGCCGAAAAGGATATATTGGCGACAACGAAGTTTGGATGAATGCTGGAGTTCGTTCTCAAAATTGGACTGTTTCTGGCGATAATATTACGAGTTCAACCCAATTTACTTTTAGCCCAAGAGCGCAATTTTCTTTAAAACCCAATTGGAATATGGATATGTTTTTCCGACTTTCAGGAGGTTTATATCATCAGCCACCGTCTTATCGTGAGTTGCGAGATGCCAATGCAGTAGTACAATCAGATGTCAAGGCACAGCAATCGATACATATTGTTTTGAGTAATGATTATAGTTTCAAAATGTGGGAACGCCCATTCAAAATGGTTTCCGAAATTTATTATAAAGCATTGACAGACGTGAATCCATATACTTTGGATAATGTTCGAATTCGCTACGCTGCCGCCAATAATGCCAAAGCGTATGCGCAAGGATTTGACTTTAGACTAAATGGCGAATTTGTTCCAGGAACCGAATCTTGGTTTAGTTTTGGGTATCTAAAAACCGAAGAAAATAGCGATGACAGAGGTTATATTGCAAGACCAACCGACCAACGATTGAAATTTGCTCTTTTGTTCCAAGATTACATGCCAAAGATTCCGAGCATAAAATTATACCTGAATTTAGTTTACAATACAGGATTACCAGGAGGTTCACCTTCGTATTCGGATCCTTATTTGTACCAAAACAGATTGAGAGATTACCGTCGCGCCGATGTAGGTTTTTCTAAAGTTTTGATTGATGAACAAAATCCTTCTACAAAAAGATGGTTGCAACCTTTCAAAGAATTAGCCATTGGATTGGAAATTTTCAACCTTTTCGACAATCAAAATGCGATTACAAATACTTGGGTTCGCGATGTTTATTCCAAAAATCAATACGCTATTCCTAATTATATGACGACACGAGTTTTTAATGTGAAGGTGAATATGCTGTTTTGATTTTTTGCTTTTAAATCAAAATATCACTCTCCAAATCTGATTTTTCAATCGTGAAATCGAATCCTAATTTCGATACCAATTCAATAACGAGATTTTTATACCAGTTTTCGGATTTGGGATGAATGTAGATTTTTTCGATTAATTGCTTGATATCGACATCGATTTTCATCCCATCATTTATTTTCAAATTACTTGACGAAATGTCCGAAATGATTCGAACTTCACGTTCGTATTGAAAACTTTTTCGCTTGAATAAAAAAGGGAAAAACATATCTTCAAACGGAATGTATTCTTTTTTGTAATCAATGTAGTTTACTTCGCCAATGTATTGCTTGAATTTTTTATCGGCAATTAGCGCTTTTTCTAATCTTCCAATGGTAGATTGTATGGCTAAACCTTCGCTGTTTCCTGTGAAAATTTGCCACATAGCAAACGATTCATATTCGTTGATATGCCAACTGCTAACGACTACTTTTTCGCGCTGTGATTTATAGTAAGTGAGGAATTCAGGGTTGTTAACGGATAGTTTTTTGATTTCTTCATAAGTTGGTTCACTAAATGTACCTTCGTATTGATCCTCGAATTTATCAGAGCGCGACATAAATAACTTCTTCGATAACAACAAATCGAGAAACTTAGACAAGTCCAAGTATTTCCAAACAACCGTGTCTGGATCTTCGGGAATTTTTATGTTTTTGTTGTTGAGGTACATGTATCATTATATTTAATAAACGCTAATTCCCCCTGTGGGGGTTAGGGGGCTATTCAAACGACTGCAATGTTACCAATTTATTATATGTTCCGTTTAAGGCAATAAGTTCTTCGTGAGTTCCTTGTTCAACAATCTTTCCTTTTTGTAAAACTACAATCTTATCCGCTTTTTGTATTGTAGAAAGTCGGTGCGCAATCACAATCGAAGTTCTGTTTTGCATCATATTTTCTAGAGCAACTTGTACAAATTTTTCGCTTTCAGTATCCAATGCTGATGTGGCTTCATCCAGAATCATTATTGGCGGGTTTTTCAAAACCGCACGAGCAATAGACAATCGTTGTTTTTGGCCACCCGAAAGTTTGTTTCCGCTATCGCCAATATTAGTATGAATTCCTTTTGGCAAATCTTTTACAAATTCATAAGCATTGGCAATTTTCAAAGCTTCTATAATTTCATCGTCTGTTGCATCTATTTTTCCAAGAGAAACATTGGCTTTTATGGTGTCATTAAACAAAATGCTATCTTGGGTTACCAATCCCATCAAACCGCGGAGCGAATGCAAACTGAGGTCTTTTATGTCAATACTATCAATGGAAATCGTTCCTTGATTCACATCATAAAAACGAGTCAATAAATTAGCAATAGTACTTTTTCCACTTCCGGATTGACCTACGAGTGCCACGGTTTGCCCTTTTATTATGTCAAGCGAAAAATCTTTTAAAACGGCTTCTTCCTCGTATTTGAAATTGATGTTTTTTAAGGATATTTTGTCTTCAAAACTAGTTTTGGTAACAGCGTTTTCCTTTGAAGTAATTTCGTTTTCAACTTCTAAAACTTCAAAAACACGTTCCGCTGCAGCCAACCCATTTTTTACGGCATACGATGCTTTTGAAATCGCTTTAGCAGGAGTAAGAATGTTGAAAGCTAGAGTAAGAAAAACAATAAAAGAGGCGCCTTCTAATGTTTTGTCAATTAATACTAAATTTCCACCATACCACAGTAAGGCTGCAATAGTCGTAATTCCTAAAAATTCACTCAACGGAGTTGCCAAATTATTTTTGTCTCCAATGCTGTTCGATAAATTTAACAATCTAGTTACTGAATCGTTAAACCTGCTTTTGAAATTAGCTTCCGCATTGTAGCTTTTAATCACTTTTAAACCACCCAAACTTTCATCCACTATAGAAATAAGGAAACCGCTTTCTCTTTGTGCCTGTAAGGATTGAGCTCTCAAATTTTTAGCAATTTTTGAAATGATAAATCCCGAAAGAGGAATAAAAACTAAAACAAAAAAGGTTAGTTTTACGCTTATAAAAAACATTGTAACTATTGCAAAAACAATCGTTAAAGGCTCTTTGACCACAAGCTCCAAAACCGAAAAGAATGAATTTTGAACTTCATTAACATCGCCAAGCATTCGAGCCATAATGTCACCTTTTCTTTTTTCGGAATAATAGGAAATAGGCAATTCTATAATTTTATCATACATTGATTTTCGCAAATCTCGCAAAACACCATTTTTAAGATGCATAATATGGTGTGATGCCAAATAATTAAATAAGTTTTTGAATAAAAAAGTGATTATAACCAATGAAACCACTAATAAAAGCGCGAGTTGCGGGCCGCTTTCTTTGGTTAATTCCGAGATTTTAAAATATAATAAGTCAGTTCCGTAATCTTTTATATTACCAATTCCAGTATATATTGGCGCATTATTTATTGTTTTGGTTTTGCCAAAAAGTACTTGCAGGACAGGAAGTAGCGTTAACATAGAAATGGTGCTAAAAAAAGCGTACAAAATGTTGAATATCACATTCCAAAAGATGTGATTTTTATACGGTTTTGCGAAGGGAAGTAGTTTTATTAAATTCTTGTCCATTTATTTTCTGTTGATGTTTTCTGCTATAGCTATTGCTTTTTCCAATTTTTCTAGCAATAATTTCTTTTCGGGTAATAGTGTTAGATATTCTGCAACTTTGATTTGTTCGTCATTATCAAGCATTAGATAATTGATTTGTTCCGGAGATTTTTCGCTACAAAGAATTAAACCTATGGGTTTGTTTTCGCCTTCTTTTTGCTCGTTTTTTTCTAACCAACGAAGGTACAATTCCATTTGACCTTTGTAATTTGCTTTGAATTTTCCTAATTTCAAATCGATGGCTACCAGGCTTTTTAGACCTCGGTGGTAAAAAAGCAAATCGATATAAAAATCTTCGTTATCAATTATTATTCTTTTCTGACGGGCAAGAAAAGCAAATTCGCTACCTATTTCTGTAATAAAATATTGAAGTTGTGCTAAAATGGAACTTTCTAAATCTTTCTCCGAATAACTGTCGTGTAAACCTAAAAAGTCAAAAAAATAAGGATCCCGAAAGGCTAAATCGGGACTTATTTTCTTTTCGGTTTCTAATGTTTTTAATTCATTGACAATAGTTTGCTCGGATTTTTTACTACTAGCGGTTCTTTCAAAAAGCATGCTGTCTATTCTTTCTTGCAATGTTCGAACACTCCATCTTTCGTGAACGGTCATTTGAATGTAAAACTCCCGTTTTATTGGGTTGTCTATATAAATTATATTTCGGATATGCGACCAACTCAATTGTGCACACACTGTGTGCACAATTGTAATATCTTCTATGACAGTGTTTAACTTAATAAAACTATGAAGATTTCTTTTGTTGAATCCACTTCCATATCTAATAGAAAGTTCATCGCTTAATTTTAAAATTAGTTTCTTTCCATAATCGGCTCTGTCATTTTTTAGAATTTCATCATTGATGGTTTTTCCAATATTCCAATACAACAAAGTCAGCTCTTGATTGACTGTTTTGGCCACAATATGACGTGTTTCATCTATTAAACCGATAATCGAATTTAATAGTTTTGGAGCGTCATTTGTGTCAGGTTTGTCCATTTGTTGCTTTAGTTCAATTGCATTGACTCAATAATGTCTTTTATTTTTTCGTTTAAAATATTTTCCACTTTCGTGAAATTTTCTAGGCTCTCCAATTCGGCATTTACACTGATGTAAAATTTAATTTTTGGCTCTGTTCCACTTGGTCTGGCACAAATTTTAGAACCATCTTCAGTATAATAAATCAACACATCCGATTTCGGAATATTCATAGTTTCTTCTTCACCAGTAAGCAAATTTTTGGCAACTGATGATTTGTAATCTTCCAGCATAATTACCCTTTGACCATTAATTTCTTTCATTGGGTTTTCACGTAAAGTAACCATCATCTGATTGATTTCGGCTAAACCTTCCATCCCTTTTTTGGTAATCGAAATCAAATGTTCTTTATAAAAACCGTGTTCTACATATAATTGCAATAGTTCTTTATAAACGGAACTTCCTTTGGCTTTGGCTTGAGCCGCCATTTCGCAAATCAATAAAGTAGCCGCAACAGCGTCTTTATCACGAACAGCATCACCAACCATATAACCAAAACTTTCCTCGCCACCGCCAATGAATTCCAATTCAGGAAAATCCATGATCATTTTGGCAATCCATTTAAAACCTGTCAACCCAATTTTGCATTCCACACCATAAGCGGTGGCTAATTCCATTATCATTGGAGTTGAAACGATAGTCGAACCTACGAATTGTTTTCCGCTGATTTTCCCCGCTTTTTTCCATTCTTTCAATAAAAAGGCAGTCATCAAAATCATCGTTTGGTTTCCATTCAACAGAATCATTTTGCCTTCATTATTTCGAACTGCAACACCTAATCTGTCGCAATCAGGATCCGTTCCAACAACAATATCAGCGTTTGTTTTGTCTGCCAATTCCAATGCCAATGTCAATGCTTCCGGTTCTTCAGGATTTGGAGATTTTACCGTTGGAAAGTCACCGTTTGGTACTCTTTGTTCTTCAACAATATTCACATTTGTATAACCTGCTTGCGCAAAAGTATCGGGAACAAGCGTAATCGAAGTTCCGTGCAAAGAGGTAAAAACAATATTCAATTTTTCTTTGGCTTCAGCCGATGTTCCAAAACTGGCATTTTCGATAGTCGATTTTATGAAAGCTTGGTCAATTTCTGAATCTATATAATGTATCAAATCTTCGTTTGCCTCAAACTTGATTTGGTTGTAATTCAAATTTTCAATAGTGTTAATGATAGCGTCATCTTGCGGAGGAACAATTTGTCCACCATCTTCCCAATATACTTTGTATCCGTTGTATTCCGGTGGATTGTGTGATGCAGTCAATACAATTCCACATTGACAACCCAAATATTTCAATGCAAAAGACAACTCAGGAGTGGGTCTCAAATCCGAAAATAAATACACTTGAATACCATTTGAAGAGAAAACATCGGCAACCAATTTGGCCAACGATTTACTATTATGACGACAGTTAAAAGCAATAACAGCTTTCAAAGGTTGGTTTGGAAATGCAATTTTCAAATAATCCGAAAGACCTTGAGTGCTTTTTCCAAGGGTATATTTATTGATGCGATTGTTCCCAACACCCATAACACCGCGCATTCCGCCTGTTCCGAATTCAAGGTTTTTATAAAAACTCTCTTCCAAATCTTTTGGAGACGAAGTCATCATTGCAATAACTGCTTCTTGTGTTTCCTTGTCGAATGTTGGTGTAAGCCATTCGTTTACTGCGTCTAAAATGTTTTGTTTGATTTCCATTTTATTTTATTTTTTATATTTATTTTTTTTCAGGAGCTACTTGCTTCGCCAGTTCGCTTCGCTCGTGTCCTGCTATCCGCTACAATCTTTTTTCAAACACCTTTTTTTGTTAAAATAAAAAAGAGCTTCCCTTGGTCGCTTTTTTTATTTTACAAAAAATAGTCGTTTCTCAAAAAGGATTTACGCTGCTATCAGGGCTAGTTAAGTCAATCCAGTTGCTTATTTTTTATAACCTAAATTTGTTTCTTTCTGTACTTTTTCTTGGTCAACTAGATAATTTAAAACCTTGAAATCCCTTGTTATGTAAAGACAAAAGACGTTTGTCCTAAACCTACTCAACTTGAGGACGAAAATTGCGTCCTCAAGTTCTCTTTTTTTGAGTCGCAATTTGTGTAATTATAATGGTATCACAAAATGTGATGCCATTTGTTTCTAATTCTTTGAGGTCACATTTTGTGACCTCAAAGAATTAAACTGTTTTGCTTATCTTATAACGTTCTTCGTTATTTTTCGTTCTCAAAATAATCTCCCCCAGAAATCCTGCCAAAAACAATTGAGTTCCCAAAATCATTGTTGTCAAGGCTATAAAAAACCAAGGATTGTTCGTGACTAAAGTGTATCTCATCCCGTTGTACATGTGGTATAATTTTGAAACTCCAATATATCCAGCCGAGCAAAACCCAATAATAAACATCATCGAACCCAAAGCTCCAAACAAGTGCATCGGTCTTTTCCCGAAACGGGAAAGAAACCAAATGGTTATTAAATCCAGAAAACCATTGACAAAACGATCCATTCCAAATTTGGTTTCGCCATATTTTCGAGCTTGGTGTTGCACCACTTTTTCTCCGATTTTTCCAAAACCAGCGTTCTTTGCCAAAACCGGAATATAACGGTGCATTTCGCCCGAAACTTCTATGTTTTTTACAACAACATTTTTATAAGCTTTTAATCCGCAATTAAAATCGTTCAATTCCACACCAGATGTTTTTCTGGCAGCCCAATTGAATAATTTTGAAGGAAGATTTTTAGCAACCACAGAATCGTATCTTTTCTTTTTCCAACCGGAAACCAAGTCGAAATTTTGAGAAGTAATCATATTGTACAATCCCGGAATTTCTTCGGGACTATCTTGTAAGTCGGCATCCATCGTGATAATGACATCGCCTTGAGCTTTTGCAAAACCGGCATGCAAGGCTTGCGATTTTCCAAAATTCTTCATAAATCGAATGCCTTTCACGTTTGGGTTTTCGGATGCTAATTCTTCGATAATTGCCCAGGAATTATCAGTACTTCCGTCATCAATAAAAATGACTTCATAAGAATAATTGTTCAACTTCATTACCGAAATAATCCAAGTATAGAGTTCTTTGATTGATTCGTCTTCATTAAGAAGCGGTATAAGTAGGGATAAATTCATTTATATTTTTATTCTTGTGTAGATTTGCTTTTGAAGATTAAGGCTAATAATAATCCAAAAATAGAACTTCCAACAATGCTAAAGACAGCTCCTTTTAATAATTCAATTGTAGAATAAGGATTGTTTTCTTGCATTTTTTTCAGGGCTTCATTAATTGCTGCTGATGGTGCGCCAAATTTTTCCATCATTTCACCAGTATAGTTAATGATGATTTCATTTAAAGTGTCCTTTGCAGAAGGATCTATAACATTAAATAAAAGAATATTAAAGCCTACCGAAATCAATGTTCCAATAACTGCAGAGATAAAATAAGTAGTAAATGCTTCTTTAAATGAAAAAACACCTTTTAATTCTTTTTTTGTTTTTGACAATAAAACTATTCCAATAATGATGTAAACTAAAAAAATAACAATCCCTAGCCACCATTTTGTAAAAAGATTTAAATCAATTGAATAAATAGCGGTTGTGATTAATGCACTCACAACACCTGTAATGATCCCGTAGGAAATTCCATTTTTCTTTATAATTTCGTTCATAGTTGAAAGGTTTTATTTATTAATCTACAAATATAACAATTCCCAATATATTCACAGTAAAAATTCGGTTTTTACAATTATATAAAAAAAGCGATGCAATGATTTGTTTATTGAAAAATTAGTGTAAATTTGCAAACTCAAAATAATTAAAAGTTTAAAACAAAAAGAGTAGTTGCATTTATACCTTTTTCTAAGTACGAGAAAGCTTCAAAATCAAAACGCTCAAAAAAATAAATAAAATAAAGATGAAAAAAGGAATACACCCAGAAAATTACAGATTAGTAGCCTTCAAAGACATGTCAAATGAAGAAGTTTTTATTACTAAATCAACTGCAGATACTAAAGAAACTATCACTGTTGACGGTGTTGAATATCCAGTTGTAAAAATGGAGATTTCTAGAACTTCTCACCCTTTTTACACCGGTAAATCTAAACTTATTGATACTGCAGGACGTATCGATAAATTCAAAACTAAATACGCTAAACACGGTAAATAATATTTATCAGTTTAATAACAATAGAAAGCCCTACAATTTGTGGGGCTTTTTTTATTTTTATTGCAATTTAAAACTTTGTAACTTTGGATTTCTAAATTTTAGACATTGCATTATAATTAAAAATGTACAGACGTTGCAAAATAATTAAAAATGTACAGACGTTGCAGTGCAATTAACAAAGTACAGACGTTGCAGTGCAACGTCTCTAACAAAAACAAACAATTTATGAATTATATACTTTTCGACGGACCAGCAAGAAATTCACTTTTGCCTTTTACTTTCACCCGTCCTGTTGCCGATATTCTTATTGGCATTATGACGATTCGTCAAAAATGGGAGATGCGTTTGGGTTCTACCACGACAACATTAACCGAGGAATATTTATCGGAGAAATTTCCAATGGTGGAAATGGAGGAAAATGTTATGATAAACGCTTCATTTCTTCCCAATACAATTTTGGCTGAAATGGTCAGTAATCTTGAATCGAATCAGGCTATTTTTAAAGGAGATGATGTTGTAGCATTTCATACAAACGAAAATCAAGAAGAAGTAGATTTTGATACCTACGAAATTATAGAATTCGAAGGCGATTGTATAAGAGTAGAACAAACTTGGGATATTTTTTCCAAAAATGATGCCGCGATTCGGGAGGATTTCGAGCTCTTGACCGAAGACAGGAAATCACAGCCAATTCCTAAAAGTGTTAACGTCATAGCCAAAGAAAATATATTTATCGAAGAAGGAGCAAAGCTTGAATTTGTTTCCTTAAACGCTTCTTCGGGTCCAATTTACATTGGGAAAAATTCCGAAATAATGGAAGGTTCCGTCATTCGCGGGCCACTAGCATTGTGTGAAAATGCGCAGATTAAAATGGCATCCAAAATTTATGGTGCAACAACTGTTGGGCCTTATTCCAGAATTGGTGGCGAAGTTAAAAATGCTGTTCTTTTTTCTTATTCCAATAAGGGACATGATGGATTTCTAGGGGATTCCGTTCTGGGCGAATGGTGTAATATTGGTGCGGACAGCAATAATTCAAACCTGAAAAATAACTACGAAGAAGTGAAATTATGGAGCTACGAGACCGAGAGTTTTGAAAAAACAGGTCTCCAATTTTGTGGACTAATGATGGGAGATCACAGCAAATGCGGCATCAACACGATGTTCAACACGGGAACAGTGGTTGGAGTTAGTGCTAATATTTTTGGTAGTGGATTTCCTCGCAACTTTGTACCTAGTTTTTCTTGGGGCGGCGCTTCAGGTTTTACCACATATATTACTAAAAAAGCTTTTGAAACTTCACGATTAGTAATGAGCCGAAGAAATATTGATTTCGATGAAAAAGAAGCTGCAATTTTAGAACACGTTTTTGAGGTAACTAAAAAATGGAGAAAAGAATAGAATATTACATATTTTGATTATAACAAATTCGCAAATTAATTATTTTATTTGCGAATTTTTTATTTAATTCCCTTTCATTCAAACAAAATTATTGATTTCTTTATATAGTTTTTTGTTTGTAAATTTGCAGCCTTAGTTTTTTAACAACGACCTGCCTGTCGGCAGACAGGTTTCATTAATTAAGAATTTTATGAAAAACAGAAAAAAAGTTGCCTTTTATACGCTTGGTTGCAAACTGAATTTTTCGGAAACATCTACAATTGCCCGAAGTTTTCAGGACGAAGGTTTTGACCGCGTCGATTTTGAAGAAGTTGCCGATATGTATGTGATTAATACCTGTTCCGTGACCGAAAATGCCGATAAACAATTCAAACAAGTCGTGCGAAAAGCGATGAAATTGAATAACAAAGCTTTTGTTGCCGCTGTTGGTTGTTATGCCCAATTAAAACCCGAAGAATTAGCCGCTGTTGATGGAGTTGACTTGGTTTTGGGCGCTACCGAAAAATTTAAAATCACCGATTATATCAACGATTTATCCAAAAACGATTTTGGAGAAGTACATTCCTGCGAGATTGAAGAAGCCGATTTTTATGTGGGAAGTTATTCCATTGGAGACAGAACGCGTGCTTTCTTAAAAGTGCAAGATGGCTGCGATTACAAATGTACCTATTGCACGATTCCGTTGGCAAGAGGAATTTCAAGAAGTGATGAATTGGAAAATGTCCTCAAAAACGCTAAAGAAATTTCGGAACAAGGAATCAAGGAAATTGTTTTAACTGGCGTAAATATTGGCGATTACGGAAAAGGAGAATTTGGAAACAAAAAACACGAACATACTTTCTTGGAATTAGTTCAGGAATTGGATAAAGTGGAAGGAATTGAAAGATTAAGAATTTCATCTATAGAGCCGAATTTACTAAAAAACGAAACCATAGAATTTGTGTCTAAAAGTAGAACTTTTGTTCCGCATTTTCATATTCCGTTGCAATCCGGAAGTAACGAAATTTTGAAGTTGATGAAACGCCGTTATCAAAGAGAAATTTATACTGAAAGGGTAAATAAAATTAGAGAAGTAATGCCAGATGCTTGCATTGGTGTGGATGTAATTGTTGGATTCCCTGGTGAAACCGACGAACATTTTCTTGAAACGTATCATTTCTTGAATGATTTAGACATTTCTTATTTACACGTTTTCACATATTCAGAACGAGATAATACCGAAGCTGCTGATATGCAAGGAGTAATTCCTGCTAATGTTCGAGCCAAAAGGAGCAAAATGTTACGCGGATTATCCGTAAAAAAACGTCGTGCTTTTTATGAAAGCCAAATTGGAACGAACAGAACCGTTCTTTTTGAAACTGAAAATAAAGAAGGATATATTCACGGATTTACCGAAAATTATGTGCGAGTAAAAACACCTTGGAACCCAGAATTGGCCAACACTTTGCAAGAAATTAATTTGACTAAAATTGATGAAGACGGAAGCGTGAGAATGGAGTTTTTGAATGTTGAAGTTTAAAAAATAAAATCTTTTAAAAGTTTAAAGTGTTTTTTTTACCATTAAGGGATTAAGAAAATTAAGAATAAAATCTTAATGAAACTTAATCTCTTAATGGTTTAATTTTTTAGAGGGTGATTTTTCTTTTAAGGATTCGTAGACCAAATACTGCTATTTTTTATAAAAACGCGTCGGTTTAATTTTAGTTGAGCAATGATTAATTCGGCTATATCTTCCGCTTGCATCACTTTTTCTGGATTGCCGTCTGTAAGTTTAAGATCTTTGGCCATTTCAGTGGCAACGGTACTTGGAGTTAGCGCAGTAACCCGAATATTATGTTTGCGAACTTCTTGCATCAACGAATCTGTTAATCCTAAAACGGCAAATTTTGAAGCGCTATAAGCACTTGTCAAAGCATTTCCGCTGAGTCCAGCTGTTGAGGAAATATTGATAATGTCACCCGTTTGTCTTTCAATCATGTTGGGCAAAACAGCTCGGGTTACATAATAAGTTCCCATTAAATTGACTTGAATAATGCGTTCCCAAGCTGCTGGTTCCAATTCCAAAAATTTTCCAAAAGCAGCAATTCCAGCATTGTTGATTAAAATATCGATAGTTTTAAATTCGGCTAAAGCTTTTTCTACGGCAGAATTTACCAAATTAATATCGGCTACATCAGCAGTTAACGCTAGTGCTTTTACTCTTAAGGAACGTGCTTTGGCGGCTACATTATCAATCTCGTCTTGAGTTCGTGCCAATAAAATTACATTGACTCCTTCTTTGGCCAAAGCCAATGTGATTGCTTTTCCAATTCCTTTTCCAGCTCCTGTAATTAGAGCATTTTTATTTTTTAAGTCGTTCATTTTAGTTCTTTATTAAATGTTAATTTATAAATATTGGTTATCAAAAGGTCTGAATCATTATCTTCGCAAAGCAGAAATTGGATTTCGGACGCTGTCTTTTTGTATAGTGTCAAGCCTTCGAATTTTTGGGTGTAGGATATTTTTTGAGTGAATTCGATTTCGAAATTTTGGCTGTCCATTCTTCCAATAAGACTTCCTAATATTTCGCCGTCATCATAAGTGGAAGTGGTGTTTTCGGCTGTAGCCAAAAAATAAATTTTATCTTCGACCAAAATGGCGTCGGTAAAAGAAGTTTCGACGTGTTTGATTTTTGGCAATTGCACTTTGACAAACTGTGTTTGACTTTCTGTTTCGAGTGATTTCGTTTTAAAAATTCCGTTTCTGGAATTGGCTCCGTTTCCTCTTTGAAATAAATACCATTTTTCGTTATAGAAAAAAGCGCCTTCAATGTTTAAATCTTCGTCAGAAATGGAAGTGGTTTCTTTTAGACTTTTGTACAATTTTGACAAGTCTTTTTCGATTATTGCTCCAGTTTCAAGATTATAGGTTATTCTTTTTTCTCTTTTGGAAGTAGAACCGGAACCCAAAAGGTGGAGTTTATTTCCTTTTAAAGCAAGGGATTCAAAATCGAATTTGTCTATTTTGGGAATATTTTCTTGGCTGTTTTCGAAGAGTTTTATTTTGGTTAATTTGTTTTCTTGGATTTTATAATCGTAAAGGAAGGAACTATTATCCGAAATTATAAATAAGGAATTGTCTTTGTAAACTAATCCTGAAGCTGAACCAATCCCAATGATTTCAGAAAATAGACTAAGTTGAAATTTTTCCATAAATTAGCTGATAAGTTTAGCCCGGATAGAAGAGAAAATCCCACACGCCGCGGCGAGTGGATTGTAACGGATAGCCGGAAACGAGCGAAGCGAACTGGCGAAGCAAATAGCTTCAAAAAAATATTATTTTTACAAATATAAATTATTTACTATGAAGTCAATTAATCCAGATGATTTTAAAGTGGTTGGCAAAATTGAATTGTCAAAAATTGCTACAAATTTGTTTATTGATGCCGATGATGATGATAAAGAGGAAAAACTAGACAAGGTTCAAGCTAAGTTGAGCGAGTTGCAAGATGTTATGTATGCTCATAATCGGTATGGTGTTTTGATTTGTTTGCAGGGAATGGACACTTCTGGAAAGGATAGTTTGATTCGTGAAGTGTTCAAGGAATTTAATCCACGCGGTGTTGTGGTTCATAGTTTTAAAACGCCAAATTCGACCGAGTTAGAGCACGATTATTTGTGGAGACATTATTTAGCTTTGCCAGAAAAAGGGAAGTTTGCTGTTTTTAATCGCACCCATTATGAGAATGTTTTGGTTACTCGTGTGCATCCTGAATATATTTTGTTAGAAAACTTACCTAGAATTGAAAAAGTAAATGATATTACGCCAGAATTTTGGCAAAATAGAATGGAGCAAATCAATAATTTTGAAAAACATATTTCTCAAAATGGCACTATTGTAATGAAGTTTTATTTCCATTTGAGTAAAGAGGAGCAAAGGAAACGTTTGCTTCGCAGATTAGATGAAGAAACTCATAACTGGAAATTCTCGGTAGGCGATATGAAAGAACGGGAACTTTGGGAGGATTATATGAAATGTTATGAAGAGGCAATTAACAATACTTCTACTGAAAATGCACCTTGGTATATAATTCCTGCCGATGATAAGGAAATGGCTCGTTACATAGTTGCAAAAATTATTTGGGAAGAAATGCAAAAACATACTGATATTAAAAATCCAGATTTAGACCCAAAAGTGAAAGCTAATATTGAAATTTATAAAGATCAGTTGAAGAAAGAATAAAAAAAATGCGCTGAATTTCAGCGCATTTTTTAATAATTTGGAATTTTTACAATTCGAAACCATAAGCCAAACGAACGCCAACTTGGCCAACACCTTCGCCTGTAGTTCCATTGTTATTTAATCTTGCAAAGTCGTTATAATGCTCGTAACGCAAAGAAATGTCGATGTATTTTGTAGCATAACCAATACTTGGCGCTAGTAGCAACGAAGTTTTGTTGTAATTATTTGTAACTGCAAAAGCTGCTCCGGCTTCTCCCATTACATAAAACTGGTCATTCCAAACGAAGGCTTTAAATCCTGCTTTTGCTGGAATAAATCCTAGATCGGATCCATCTACTTTGCTTACAAATAGATTCGTAAATCCAGTTGTCAATGTAACAGAGTATCTTTTTGAAAGGTCATATTGCAATCTTGCATCAGCTCCTAAAGCCAATTTGTAAGGATCGTGAATGGCATAACCAGCATTTAAACCAATTCCTAAACGAAATCCTTGATCATAATTTGTTGCAGCTTGTGTTTCTTGTGCATTTGAATTATTAGCGAACATTATCGAGATTGCTAATACCAATACGAACTTAATTTTTTCTGTTGTTTTCATAATTTTAAATTTTGTGTTGTATTTTTAGACAACGGTACAAAAGTATAACAGTATAATATTGCTGATATTATAGAATTACGTCAGTTTGTTATATAATTTTTGGGTAATTATCGGTAAATATTTCATTATTAATGAAATAGTATTGAAAGAATTGATTTGTTCTAATTACCTTTGCCAACTAAAAAAAAAACAAAGTGAATTTTTCCAAGTATACAAACGAGTTTTCCTATAATTTAAGATTAGCTTATCCCGTTATTCTTGGAATGTTGGGTCATACTTTGATAGGTATTGTTGACAATTTTATGGTCGGAAACCTTGGTTCGACAGAATTGGCGGCGGTTTCACTAGGCAACAGTTTTATTTTTATTGGAATGTCGTTGGGAATTGGATTTTCTACTGCCATTACGCCTTTGATAGCAGAAGCCGATGCCGAGAACGACGACAAGAAAATCCGTACTACTTTTCATCACGGATTGTTGCTATGTACTTTTTTAGGTGTCGCCATATTCATATTAATAGTTTTGGCAAAGCCAATAATGAAATTGATGAACCAACCCGAAGCCGTTGTCGATTTGGCTACACCTTATATTGATTGGGTGGCTTTTTCGTTGATTCCGGTAATTATTTTCCAAGGATATAAGCAGTTTGCGGATGGATTGTCGCAAACTAAATATTCGATGTACGCTATTTATTTGGCGAACGTAGTCCACATTTTCTTTAATTATGTGTTGATTTATGGTGTTTGGGGATTTCCAAAACTGGGAATTCTTGGAGCTGCATTAGGAACCGTGATTTCCAGAATTATGATGGTTGTTTTTTTGCACTACATCCTTCGACGAAACGAGGCTTTCAGGAGATATTTCAAGAATTTTACTTTCAAGGAAATTCGGAAATCCATCTTGAAAAAAATTATTAATCTTGGTTTGCCTTCTGCGATGCAAATGTTGTTTGAAGTGACTTTGTTTACGGCGGCAATTTGGCTTTCGGGTTCGCTTGGGAAAAATAGTCAAGCGGCAAATCAAATTGCGCTAACGCTGGCTTCGTCCACTTTTATGGTGGCTATGGGTTTTAGTGTTGCAGCTATGATTCGAGTTAGTAATGCCAAAGGGATGAAAGATTACAAACAATTGATTACTGTTGCCCGCTCGATTTTTTTATTGGCCATTATAGTAGAAACTTTCTTTGGACTTGTTTTTGTTGTTTTTCATAATTTTCTTCCACATTTGTTTTTGAATATGACCGATGCGTCTCAGCAATTGGACAATAGTGAAATAATACTAATTGCGTCCAAATTACTTTTGGTGGCGGCTGTTTTCCAAATTTCAGATGGGATTCAAGTTGTGGTTCTTGGTGCTTTGCGAGGGATGCAGGACGTGAAAATCCCAATGTACATAACCTTTGTTGCGTATTGGATTGTGGGATTTCCGATTTCGTATTATTTAGGAAAGTACACTGATTTGGGTGCAACGGGAATCTGGATTGGACTTTTGGCAGGATTGACGGCGGCAGCTTTATTTTTGTATATTCGCTTTGCGAGATTGACAAAAAAGTTGGTTTTGGAAAATGATTAAATTTACAGTTTTTTCTTAAAGCAATGTAACTTTCAATCTGTTTCGTCGTATAATTATCGAACAAATTAATATTCAAAAAAATGATACTATCTATTATTATTGGGGTTATTTTACTGATTATAAGTTTTGCAATAAAAAGCAATGCCAGTAGTCCTTTTTTCAAGTTTTCAAATACGCTTAAAATTATTGGAGTTTTAGTTATTGCTTTGGGGATTTTCTCCTCGATGTTCAAACAAATTGATGCGGGAAAAGTGGGTGTGAAATCACTTTATGGAAGCGTTCAACCCGATGTTTTGGAAAGTGGTTTGCATTTGATAAACCCTCTTCTTGACGTTACTGATTTTGACATTCAAACCCAAAATTATACGATGTCTGCTGACCATAGTGAAGGTGCGCAAGAAGGCGATGATGCTATTCGTGTTTTGTCTAATGATGGATTGGAAGTGGTAATTGATTTAACGGTTTTGTATAAAATATCGCCTACCGATGCACCAAAAATTTTCAAACAAATTGGCGTTAATTACACTGATAAAATTGTGCGTCCCGTTACCAGAACCCGTATTCGTGACAATGCTGTTTATTATGATGCCGTGGCTTTGTATTCTACAAAAAGAAACGAGTTTCAACAACGAATTTTCAAAACCATTGAGGCTGATTTTAAAAGTAGGGGTTTGATTTTAGAACAATTATTGATTCGAAATATCAATCTTCCAACTTCTGTTAAAACAACTATCGAAAGTAAAATTAATGCCGAACAAGATGCACAAAAAATGCAGTTTGTTTTGCAGAAAGAGAAACAAGAAGCCGAACGAAAAAGAGTAGAAGCACAAGGTATTGCTGATTACCAAAAGATTATTTCTTCGGGATTGACCGATAAACAATTACAATACGAACAAATTAAAGCGCAAAAAGAAATTGCCACTTCTGCCAACACCAAAATTATTTTTATGGGAAAAGGAAGTGCGCCAGTAATTTTGTCTGATAAATAGTTTTTTTTTGGTTAATCGGTTATTTGTTTAATCGGTTAATCGAATAACCAATAACCGATTAAACATTTAAAAATGGAATTACCAAAATTTTTACTAGGCGACAACACTGATTTTCCAGAAGATATTTTTATCATTCATTTGGATTATCCTAGATTTATCATCAATCTGAAAGACGATGAAGTGGAATTTATGGAAGAAGCTGAAGATCTTGATGAAAGCGAATTAAATGCTGAAATGGAAGGACTTATTGTTCTGGCCAATGAATTTTATGACAGAGAAATGGAACGCTACGAGAAAGAGTAAAAAATGTCCAGTCTTCAGTCGCAGTTTTCAGATATTTGTAGCTGTGATTAATTAAATGTTTTTCAATAATAATTGAGTGGTTGTAAAGGCTGAAATTTAATCTGACTGAGCCTGTTTTTTTTTAAATATAGGGTAACAAAATCAAACAACAATTGATATATAATAAACTTAAAAAATAGAAAAATGAAAACTTTAAAAACAGGAATTCTCACAGTAATAATTGCTTTTTATTGCTTAACAAATGTACAAGCTCAGGAAAATGCCAGAGGAAAATTGAAAGGTAAAGTAGTAAAATCAAGCGATACGGGAATGATTAGCGTTAATAAGGATACTTTATCTGACCCTACTTCCGATTCAGAAAAAAAAGGGTTGAATGCTGTAAACGTAAAATTGGCAAGAGGAATTGACAAAAAAGATATTCGAAGAAATGTTGGCGCAAGCCCAGACACTATTTCAAATCCAACTTTAAGAAAAGGTTGGGATGGTTCTGTGAAAGGAAATAAAACAGATGGGCAAATGCAATCAAATATAAATACTTCGCGTGGAAACATTAAAAAAATTAAAATAGATGACCATCCTGATTCAAAGACACAAGAAGGAAGCGGAACAACCGATGATTCTGAAAAAAAAGGAATTACACAAAGTGGGATCAAAAAAAATGAAGCAGATGCAAATACAGATGTAACTCCTACAAAAGGAATTAAAGAGGGCGGACTTAAAAAAAATGAAGCTAGTTTTGAAAATGATAGTATTCCATCAGCTTCTTCCGAAAGAGCAATTAACGAAAGCGGTGTTTCTGTAAAATCGAATAAACCCAAAAAGTAATACCGACTTTTTTTTTCTTAAACGATTATTTAAAATATTTTTCTAATAATAATCGAGCGGCTGCAAATGGTGATATTTCATCAGTTGAAACCGCTTTTTTAGTGGAATCCAAAAGATTTTGAATTTCAGGATGATTGTAAAAGTTGGTTTTCAATTGCTCATTAATCGTTTCCAACATCCAATATTGATTCTGCTCTTTTCGTTTTTCAAAGAAATATTTATTTCCTTTTGTAAGCTCAATAAAATTCAATATTGTTTCCCAAACTTCAGGAATTCCTTCGTGTGTAATCGCGCTACAAGTTGAAGTTGTAGGCGTCCAACCTGATTTTTTGGCTGGGAAAAGATGCAGAGCACGATTGAATTCCATTTTAGCAAACTGCGCTTTTTTGATGTTATCGCCATCAGCTTTGTTAATAACAATAGCATCGGCCATTTCCATAATTCCGCGCTTGATGCCCTGCAATTCGTCGCCAGCACCAGAAATTTTCAAAAGTAAAAAGAAATCCACCATACTGTGAACAGCAGTTTCGCTTTGACCAACACCAACAGTTTCTATTAGTATCGTGTCAAATCCGGCAGCTTCACAAAGTGTAATGGTTTCTCTGGTTTTTCGTGCCACGCCACCTAATGTTTCTCCCGAAGCCGAAGGTCTAATGTAAGCATTGGCATCTTTTACCAATTCTTCCATTCGGGTTTTATCGCCTAGAATGCTTCCGTGCGAAATCGTGCTGCTGGGGTCAACGGCAAGAACGGCTACCTTTTTGCCCAATCCTGTCAAATGTTTTCCAAAAGCTTCTATAAACGTACTTTTTCCAACGCCGGGAACTCCTGTAATTCCTATTCGAACTGATTTATTGGCGTGTGGCAAGCAAGCATTTATTACTTCATTGGCTTTCGCCAAATGGTTTGCGTTGGTGCTTTCGACCAAAGTGATTGCGCGACTCAATGCAGCAATAGTTCCTGATAAAATTCCGTCAATCAATTCTTTTGAAGAAGGCTGAATTTTTCTGAATTTCTGAACTTGGTTCACGACTGTAGAACTGACAATTTCCGGGGGTGAAATTCCAGCTTTTTCGTGAAGCGCAGATTTTTTTATTTTTTTGTTATCCAAAACTTAAAATGGTTTTAGTAAAATTAGTGCTTAAATTTTAATTTAATCCAAAAATAACACATTTACATTTAGGTATTGGGGAAATACCAAATTAGTCAATATCTTTGGAGGCCTATGAACAACTTCATTCTAATCTTCGTGTTTTTAGTACTTGGAATTGTATTGCAAAAAGTAAAACGCTTCCCGACTAATAGTTATAAATTACTCAATGATATTGTAGTTTATTTTTGTCTTCCTTCGTTAGCGTTATATTATATTCCAAAAATTAAATTGGATAGTCAGCTTTTTTTTCCAGTTGGCGTGGCTTGGATTGGGTTTGCAGTTTCCTATTTGTTTTTTAGCTTTCTTGGAAAAAGATTGGGTTGGTCCAGAAAACTTACAGGTTGCTTAATTATTACCGCAGGATTTGGAAATACTTCGTTCTTGGGCTTTCCCATCATTGAAGCTTTGTACGGTCAGGAAGCTTTAAAAACAGCCATTCTAGTAGACCAACCGGGTTCTTTTGTCGTACTCTCTACCTTGGGAATTTTGACGGCAATTTTATATTCATCCGGAAGTTCAAGCGGAGTTCATATTGTTAAAAAAATTATATTTTTCCCGCCATTTATCACCTTTGTGATTGCTTGTTTGATGAATGTTTTCCATTATGATTTCCAAGATATAATTCAGTTTTTGTTGAAAAAAGTAGGAAGTGCGATGACTCCATTGGCAATGCTTTCGGTTGGGTTGCAACTGCATTTTGATAGGAAAAGCCAACACTGGAAATTTTTAGGATTGGGACTTTTATACCGACTGATGTTGGCTCCGGCGATGTTTTATTTATTATACGTTGTGATTTTGGATCAACATTCCCAAATTATTCAAGTATCCATAATGGAATCTGCTATGGCGCCAATGATTACAGCTAGTATTATAGCTTCTTCCCATGGTTTAAAACCAAAATTGAGCAGTATGATGATTGGTTTTGGAATACCAATTTCTTTTATCACATTAATTTTTTGGTATTTTGTGTTGAGTTATATTTAAAATATACTTTTGCATCTGAAATATTTTTGCATCTAATTCTATTTTTATTATTCAAATATGAGCACTTTCACTGCGACCACATCAAAAGAAGAACAAAATCCTATCGTTCAAAAAACAGTTTATTCGGTGTTGTTTTCGATAGCATTTGCCCATTTGTTGAATGATTTGATGCAAGTAGTTATTCCTTCAACTTATCCTTTGTTGAAACAAAATTTCAATCTCACCTTTACCCAAATTGGATTGATAACATTTGTTTTTCAGCTTACAGCTTCATTATTGCAACCTTTTATTGGCTTTTACACGGACAAGAATCCAAAACCTTATTCATTGGCAATTGGAATGGTTTTTACGATTTCAGGCTTGGTATTTTTGTCTTTTTCAACTTCTTTTTGGATGCTATTGGTATCGGTCTCCTTTGTGGGAATCGGTTCTTCCATTTTTCATCCTGAAGCTTCCCGCGTTGCTTTTTTAGGTTCTGGCGGAAAACGAGGTTTGGCACAGTCCATTTTTCAATTGGGAGGAAATACGGGCAGTGCTATTGGACCATTGTTGGTAGCTTTGATTGTGGCTCCTCACGGACAAACGTATATAATATGGTTTGTAATCGTTGGATTCTTGGGAATAATTATTACGTCAAAAATTGCACTTTGGTATCAAAATCATTTGGATTTACGGGCTTCTAAAAAAATATTTTTAGAGGAAGGAGCAATTCACTTTTCCAAAAGAAAAGTCAATATCTCCATCACGATTTTATTGCTGTTAATTTTCTCGAAGTTTTTCTATATGGCTAGTATGTCGAGCTATTTCACCTTTTATTTGATGCATAAATTTGGACTTAGCATTCAACAATCGCAATTTCATTTATTTATTTTTCTGGCTTCTGTGGCTGCGGGAACATTGATTGGTGGGCCTTTGGGAGATCGTTTTGGCAGGAAATACATTATTTGGATTTCTATTCTTGGAGCGGCACCTTTTACTTTATTGTTGCCCTATGCCAATTTGTTTTGGACCGGAGCTTTATCCGTAATAATTGGCGTAGTTTTGGCTTCGGCATTTTCTGCAATTTTGGTTTTTGCCCAGGAATTAATGCCTGGAAAAGTAGGAATGATTTCCGGATTATTTTTTGGATTTGCCTTTGGAATGGGAGGATTGGGTTCGGCAGTTTTGGGTTATTTAGCGGATCAAACGAGTATTGAATATGTGTATAAAGTAAGTTCTTTTCTTCCATTAATAGGAGTCATAACCTACTTTTTGCCCAATTTGAAAAAGAAATAATTCGGTATAAATATTTAGTACAATTTTAGGATTACTTTTAAGTTTTTTCGCCATTTATTCAATAACTTAGTATCTTAATTATTCATAAATATAAATCATTATGGCATCATTACGATTAGGCGATATTGCTCCAGATTTTGAAGCAGAAACTACGCAAGGAAAAATTAAATTTCACGAATGGTTAGGCGATTCTTGGGGTGTTTTGTTTTCGCACCCAGCAGATTTCACGCCTGTTTGCACGACTGAATTAGGAACTGTTGCGAATTATTACCCAGAATTTGTAAAGAGAAATACAAAAGTTATTGCTTTGAGCGTTGACGGATTGGAGTCTCATTTACAATGGATAAAAGATATCAATGAAACTCAAAATACAATTGTCAATTTCCCTATAATTGCTGATGAAGACCAAAAGGTTGCGACTTTGTATGATATGATTCATCCAAATGCGAGTGATAAATTCACGGTTCGTTCCGTTTTTATCATTGGAGCTGACAAAAAAATAAAACTAACATTGACATATCCAGCCTCAACGGGAAGAAATTTTGATGAATTACTTCGTGTTATTGATAGTTTACAGTTGACCGCGAATTATAGTGTGGCAACTCCAGCAAACTGGAAAGATGGCGAAGATGTGGTGATTTCTCCTTCAATTCCTGATAGTGATATTCCTGCAAAATTCCCAAAAGGTTTCAAAAGAATTAAATATTATCTAAGAATGACTCCTCAACCTAATAAATAGAATTTTAATTTTTTCCAACAAAAAAGTACAAGGAGAAAAATTTTCTTATTGTACTTTTTTTGTTTTAGTAAGTGCAATTTTGTTTATAGAATCAAACGAGTTTGTTTATTTTAGCATATTGCAATAGCATTATGGTTTTGGCATCTTTAATTTCTCCTGTTTGAATCATTGTAAATACTTGGTCAAAAGTATATTCTAGTACTTCGATATTTTCTTGTTCGGCATCAAGTCCGCCACCTTCGTTTACTTTCATTGAAGCATCATATTCCCCCACAAATAAATATAAAATTTCGGTAATAGCACCAGGCGACATATAGGTTTCCATAACTTTATGAACTGTTGAAAGACGATAGCCTGTTTCTTCTTCTGTTTCTCTAATAATGCATTGTTCTGGATAATCTTTGTCTAAAAGTCCCGCGCAAACTTCAATCATCATTCCCGTTTTGTTCCCGTTGAGATAAGATGGCAACCGAAACTGACGAGTCAAAATCACGGTTTTTTGAGTGGAGTTGTAAAGTAAAATTGCGGCTCCATCTCCACGATCATACACTTCCCGAATATGAGTTTCCGTGGTATTGTCCACTTTTTGATAATCGTATGTTACTTTGTTCAAAAGATACCAATTGTCTGAAAGTAAATCAGTTTTTTGGATTGTTATTTTTGGGTCGTTCATTTGTTTTATATTTTACAGCAAATTACTTCGTCTGTTCGTCCTTTGTCTCGAGTCGCAAATTGATTTTTAGTTCAATAGTTTTAGTTTGAGAATTTGTGGTTTGGATTTAATATTAAAAAAAACGTCCCAATTTATCGGGACGTTAATGTTTTTATTTCAGAATCGTTTGCTTTCTATCTGGTCCAACAGAAACAATTTTTATTGGAACTTCAACTTCCTTTTCTATAAATTCGATGTATTCTTTCAGCTCGATCGGCAATTCGTCATAAGTGGTCATTCCAGTCAAATCTGCTTGCCATCCTTTGAATTCTTTAAAAACAGGAGTGACGTTTTCAGGTTCGATGTTATATGGAAAGTGAGAAATGTTTTTCCCTTTGTAATTGTATTCCGTACATACTTTTAATGTTGGAAACCCAGAAAGAATATCTCCTTTCATCATCATCAATTGGGTTACGCCATTGATTTGAACAGCGTATTTCAAGGCAACTAAATCCAACCAACCACAACGTCTTTGTCTTCCGGTAACAGAGCCAAATTCATTTCCGACTCTTGCCATTGTTGCTCCATCTTCGTCAAAAAGTTCCGTTGGAAAAGGACCACTTCCTACTCTTGTTACATAAGCTTTGAAAATTCCGTAAACCTCTTTTATTTTATTTGGTGCAATTCCTAAACCAGTACAAGCACCGGCTGCAGTAGTATTTGATGAAGTCACAAATGGATATGTTCCAAAATCAACGTCAAGTAATGAGCCTTGGGCACCTTCGCACAATATTGCTTTTCCGGCTCTTTGGGCTTGGTTCAAATATTCCTCACTATCTATGAAATCTATTTTTTTCAATTCTTCGATGGCTTCAAAGAATTCTTTTTCCATTTCTTCTAAATTATACTGGATGTTAACATCGTAAAATGCAATCATTTCTTCGTGCTTGTTAGCTAAAGCACGGTATCTTTCTTTGAAATCTTGCAATTCGATATCGCCAACACGAATTCCATTTCTACCCGTTTTGTCCATATAAGTTGGACCAATACCTTTTAGTGTAGAACCTATTTTTGCTTTTCCTTTTGAAGCCTCGGAAGCTGCATCAAGCAAACGGTGTGTGGGTAAAATTAAATGTGCTTTTCTGGAAATGATTAACTTATTTTTTATGTCCAAATTAAATTTAGCCAAGCCTTCAATTTCTTTTTGAAAAACTACTGGGTCGATTACAACTCCATTTCCAATGATGTTAATGGCAGTTTTGTGAAAAATCCCGGAAGGAATGGTTCTTAGTACGTGTTTTATTCCATCAAATTCTAAAGTGTGTCCTGCGTTGGGACCTCCCTGAAAACGTGCAATAATATCATATTTTGAAGTTAAAACATCAACAATTTTTCCTTTTCCTTCATCTCCCCATTGTAATCCTAGTAATAAATCTACGGTCATTCTATTAGTTATTTGTAGTTAGTTTGCGTGTTATTTTTTTCTTTTGGTTCCGTATAAATATAAGGAGTGGTTTGTAATATCTATGTCGAATATTTCTTCGATAGTTTTTTTGATAGTTTGGATTCTTGGATCACAAAATTCGAATACTTCGCCGGTATCAGTCATTATGATATGATCGTGTTGCTTGTCGAAATATGATTTTTCATAATGTGCCTGATTTTGTCCAAATTGATGTTTGCGAACTAAACCGGATTCCAGTAGAAGCTCAATGGTATTGTACAAAGTGGCTCTACTTACACGATAGTTTTTATTTTTCATTTTGATATAAAGATTTTCTATGTCAAAATGTTCTTCGCTATCATAAATTTCTTGAAGTATAGCGTAGCGTTCAGGAGTTTTACGATGTCCGTGATTCTCAAGATAAACGGTAAAAACATTTTTTACGATTTCTTGATTTTTACTATTATCAGATGAAATTAGTGTCATATTAGGCAAAGATAAATTTTATTTTTTAGTTTAGAAGTTTAAGCGTTTAAAAGTTTAGCCACTAAACTTATAAGCAGCAAGACTTATACTCTTTTCTTAATTTTTATACTCTCGACTTACTTTATCAATCCCGTCAATTTTCTTGATATTGTCGATTAATTTTTTCAAAATAGTATTGTTTTGAACGATGACGGCTATTTGTCCTTTAAATATTCCGGCATCTCCACTCAAGGAAATACTTTGAATGTTTACATTCATATTGTCCGATATTACTTTGGTCAATTTATTGGTAAGTCCTATTGTGTCCATTCCGGTGATGTGTAAAATCGCTTTAAATTCTTGTTGCGAAGAATCAATCCATTTGGCCATAATAATTCGATAAGCATAATTCGATTGCAGACTTATTGCGTTGGGGCAATCTTTTTTATGCACTTTTATTCCTTCATTGATGGTGATGAAACCAAAAACTTCGTCGCCAGGAATTGGATTGCAGCAGGTCGATAATTTATAATCTAATTTGTCTTGGTCTGCGCCAAAAACCAGCATATCATAATTTTTGTTCAGCACTTGCTTGTGAATGTCATCATTAGCCGTGCTTGAAGAACGCTTAATTTTGTTCTTGAAAAAATTGATGAATGTATTGCTTTTTTGTGCAGCGTAATCTTTTAATTGTTGGTTTTCTATGGCTCCAACTCCCATTCTATAAAACAAATCCAAACTTGTTTTGAGTTTGAAAAAGTTGACTAATTCATTAACAACTGTTTCGCTCAGTGTAATTTTTAAGTGTTTTAATTTTCGTGTAAGAAGTTCTTTTCCTTCCTCGGCAATTTTTTTTGTGTTTTCGTTTAGAACATTTTTTATTTTATTCTTTGCTCTCGAAGTCGTCACATAATCCAGCCAGTTGATGGTTGGTTTTTGATATTGCGAGGTGATAATTTCAATTTGATCCCCACTTTTTAACTCGTGGTTCAAAGGTACTAGTTTTCCATTGACGCGGGTTCCTCTTGTCCTGATTCCAACTTCGGAGTGAATGCTGAAAGCAAAATCAAGTGAGGTAGCTCCTTTTGGCAATGATTTTATTTCACCTTTTGGCGTGAACACAAAGATTTCCTTGGAATATAAATTCATTTTGAAATCTTCCACAAAATCCACAGCATTCATTTCAGGATTTTCTAAAGCTTCTTTTAAAAGATTTAACCACACATCTAAACCACTATCTTCTGAGCCGCCTTGTTTGTATTTGTAATGGGCAGCATATCCTTTTTCGGCAATTTCGTCCATGCGTTCACTTCGAATTTGGACTTCGACCCATCGACCTTTTGGTCCCATAACCGTGATGTGCAAGGCTTCATATCCTGTGGTTTTTGGCGAGGAAATCCAATCGCGCAAACGGCTAGGACTTGGTCTGTAATGATCCGTTACTATTGAATATATTTTCCAAGCCAAGAATTTTTCCTCGTGAGGGTTTGAATTATAAACGATTCGCAACGCAAATTTATCGTACACTTCATCGAAGCCTACGCCTTGAGTTTTCATTTTTCTATAAATGGAATAGATGGATTTTGGCCTTCCTTTTATGATATAATCCATTTTTTCTTCGTCCAATGCTTTTTTTAGAACATCAGAAATGTCTTTTATATAAATATCTTGCTCTTCTTTGGTCTCTTTTAATTTGCTTACAATGTCATTATAAATTCCGGGTTCCGTATATTTCAACCCTAAATCTTCGAGTTTATTTTTTATTTTATACAAACCCAAACGATGAGCTAGAGGGGAATAAATGTATAAAGTTTCGGATGCAATTTTGACTTGTTTAGAATCTTCCATCGTTTCCAAAGTCTGCATATTGTGCAATCTGTCGGCAATTTTTATCAAAATTACGCGGACATCATCATTGAGCGTCAGCAGCATTTTTCGAAAATTTTCGGCTTGCATGGAAACATTCATTTCCTTTTGAACTTTCGATATTTTTGTTAATCCTTCTACAAGTTGAGCAACTTTTGGATTAAACATTTTTTCGATATCCTCTATAGTAATTGGGGTGTCCTCTACAACATCATGCATTAACGCTGCAGCAATGGCAGTTGCTCCCAAACCAATTTCCGATGCAACAATTTTTGCAACAGCAATGGGATGAAAAAAGTAGGCTTCTCCAGATTTCCTTCGTTGGTCTTTATGTGCATCCATTGCAACATCAAAAGCTTTACGAATCAGTTTTTTGTCTTCGGGAGTTAAGGTTTGATAACTAATGCGAAGTAACTCTTTGTATTCCTGAAGGATTGCCTTGTTTTCTTTTTCGAAATCTATTTCTAACATAAAATAATGGTTCAATTCCTAAAAATAGGAATAAGTAATGAGATATGCAAACTGCAAATGGGAATTTTGGGTTTTTAAATAATCTAAAGAGTGACTTTTATAAAATTCAAATCTTGGAAATCATAACTAAAATCGGTCAATTCCGAAATTGGTTTCATCTTTAAGACATTCAAATTTCCGTTTTTATCCAATTCAAAAAACAAAAAAGCATCGGCATTAAAGCTACGAGTATTCCATTTTACAACTAAAGTATTGTCTTTGTAAAAGAAAAGTTCGCCAATTAAAGCTTTAGAACGTTTTGAACTAAAATATAATTTCCCCTTTTTTTCTGAAATTAAAACTTCGCCAAACCAATCATCCTTGAAAGTTCCCGTATATTTTTTAAGATCGATTTTCAGGTTGTCTTTTTTATTTTTAGCAACTGTTGCCCAAACTTCATCCGTTTCTTTATCCGATTTGGAAACATTGTCTTTTTCTCTTTTGGAGTATAATTCGACATAATCAGAATAAGGAATGCCTAAATAACTGTCTTTTATGGTGTTTGTGATTGCGCTAAAAGCTGCACCTGATTGCTGATTTGTCAAGACTACAATTCCCAAATTTAGCTCTGGAAATAAGGTGACTTGGGTAACAATTCCTTCTAATCCGCCAGTGTGGGTAACTTGTTTGTATCCTTTGATATCGCTTAAAAACCAACCCAAACCGTAGCCGCTAAAATGAGTATTATACGGTGCTCTTGCAGTTGATGGGATTATGGTTTGCAACTGCCACATTTGGTTTTGTTCTTTCTCGGAAAACAGGCTGTTTTGTTTTTCCGAGCCGTATTTTCCGTTTTGCAATTGCATAATCATCCATTTGCTTAAATCGTTTACACTCGAATAAATTCCGGCAGCAGCATCGAAAGTTTGATTTTTGTAACGTGAAATCACTTTTAATTTTCCATCTGTGGGAACGTGTGGAGCGATAATATTTGTGGTGTCTTTTAAACGAACATAAGAAGCCGCACTTTTATTCATTTCCAATGGTTTCATAATGCGTTCTTCGATGAAATCGCACCAAGTTTTGCCACTTGCCCTGTAAATGACTTCGCCAGCCACGATGTAAAGTAAATTATCGTAATCGTATTTTGTTCTAAAAGCCGAAACAGGTTTCAAATAGCGTAAATTATTGATAATATCCTGGGTTTTAAAATCACTTCCGTCAGGCCAAATCATCAAATCACCTGCGCCAAGACCCAATCCGCTTCGATGCGTCAGCAAATCTCGAATGGTAAATTCATTGGTAACATAGTCGTTGTACATTTTGAATTCGGGAATGTATTGAATCACTTTGTCATCCCATTTTAATTTCCCTTCATCAACTAACATTGCCAAAGCCGCTGAAGTAAAGGCTTTGCTGTTAGATGCAATGCCAAAAAGCGTATTAGCATCCACTTTTTCGTTAGTCAAAATTGATTTTACGCCATACCCTTTGGCGTGAATGACTTTTCCATCTTTGACAATAGCCACGGAAATTCCCGGCACATCGAAATTTAATAAGGTTTTTTCGACTAGTTCATCAACTTGTTTTTCACTTATTTGCCCGAAAGAGGTATAACTAATAAGCAGTAGAACTAAGGGTAATAATTTTTTCATTTTCATAATTTTTTATTTCTAAATTCTAAATTCTAAAATCTGCAATCAAAAATCGTTACTCTACAATCTAAAATCTAAAACCCTCTTTGTCTTTTGGCTTCAAAAATCAAAATGGCTGCTGCCACGGAAACATTCATACTGTCGATTTCGCCTTGCATAGGAATTATGATGTTTTGAGTGGCTGCCTTTCGCCAATCTTCGGTCAAGCCGGTAGCTTCCGTGCCAACGACTAATGCGGTTGGCGTGGTGTAATCTTGGGTGTGATAGGAAGTCGAATTTTGTAAGGTGGCACAATAAATATTGATTTTTCTTTCTTTCAGAAAAGCAATAATTTCGTCCGTTGTTCCGGTGGCAATTTGGTTGGTAAACAAGCATCCAACGCTGGAACGAACGATGTTTGGATTGTACAAGTCACTTTTGGGATTGGCAATAATCACGGCATCAAGATTTGCTGCATCGGCAGTTCGAAGTAAAGCGCCAATATTTCCCGGTTTTTCTGGGGCTTCGGCAACGAGAATCAGAGGATTTTTGGATAATTTTAAATCAAATAATCGCAAAGATTTGGTTTTGGCTACAGCCAAAATTCCTTCGGTTGTGTCGCGATAGGCCAATTTTTGATAGACTTCTTTTGCTATTTCGATTAATTCTGCGTTTGTCGCCAGTTTTTTAGCTTCAGTTTCCGAGATTAATTCGGGCAAAAATAAAAGCATTTCTATTTCATATCCGCCTTTTATTGCTAATGAAATTTCGCGATTTCCTTCGATTAAAAAAGTTCCGGATTGTTTGCGAGCCTTGGCTTTTTCCTGCAACAGCACCAACGATTTTATAAATGGATTTTGAATGGAAGTGATTTGTTTCAAAAGATGCTGAAAAATTAATTATTTAATAAAAACAAAGATACATAGAGTACATCCAGTTTTAAAAATTTAAAACGGAATATTTCAGATTCCATAAAGCGATTGTTCATTAAAGTTTAACAGAACTGTTTTACACGAGTATTTTTCTTTAATTTTGCTGCTGTGTTTATGGATTAATTCAGGTTAATTTCTTCATCTAAAATCAAAAAAAACAATGTTTCATTTATTGGACATCATCGGTACGATGGCATTTGCAATGTCGGGTGCATTAACTGCAATCCATAAAAAGCTGGATCCTTTTGGCATTTTTATCATTGCTTTTGTAACTGCTGTAGGTGGTGGAACTTTGCGTGATATTATGATTGGGAGGACACCGGTAGGATGGATGCTTGATTTGAATTATGTTTATGTAATTATTGTTGGATTTATTTTGGCAATTCTTTTTAGAAAGAAATTTGACAGATTGCGAACTTCTTTGTTTTTTTTCGATACGATTGGACTTGGAGTTTTTACTTTGATAGGACTTGAAAAAGGAATAAACATTGGTTTACATCCTGTTATTTGTATAGCATTGGGAACAATGACCGCTTGTTTCGGAGGCGTGATTCGCGATATTTTATGCACAGAAATCCCCGTTATTTTCAGAAAAGAAATTTATGCCACAATTTGTATTTTTGGTGGAATTGTTTTTTTTATGCTTCGGGAATTAAATTTGGATGCAGATATTTTGTATTTGACGACCTCTTTATTTATCATTTCGGTTCGATTAATGGCCGTAAAATTCAAATGGTATTTACCTCTTTTAAGTTATAAATAAAAAATGCTTAATTTCACAAAGTCAAAATCAAAACAGTGATAAATTTTTCCGTCAAACGATACCAAGAAAACGATTATGAGAATTGGAATGCTTTTATTGGCCAAGCCAAAAACGCAACCTTCTTGTTCCATCGAGATTTTATGGAATACCACAACGATCGATTCCGGGATTATTCCTTGATTGTTTTGGATGGAGAAAAATGGGTTGCCGTTCTTCCGGCAAATGTTGTTGCGAATGAGATTTTCTCGCATCAAGGATTGACTTACGGCGGATTGGTTTATAATGAAAAGATAAAACTGGCTTCGATTATCGGAATTTTCAAAAGTATTTTGTCTTTTTTGAATGATAATAAAATCGAAAAATTACAGGTAAAATTAATTCCTTCTATTTATCATCAAAAACCTGCCGAAGAATTAAATTACGCCTTATTTTTGGCCGAAGCGCAGTTAATAAGAAGAGATTCTCTGGCCGTTATTGATTTGTCTAAGAATAATAATTTGTCAAAATTGAGAAAAAGAAGTATTCAAAAAGGATTTTTGAATGATTTTCTAATAAAAGAAGTGACTGATTTTGATGAATTTTGGATGGAGATATTAATTCCTAATTTAGCCAAAAAACACCAAGTAAAACCAGTACATAATTTGCAAGAAATCATAAAATTAAAAGAGATGTTTCCTGAAAATATCCGACAATTCAATGTCTACGAAAACGGAGTAATTATTGCTGGGACAACAATTTTTGAGAGTTCAACTGTTGCTCATTGTCAATATATTTCAGGTACAGAAGCCAAAAATGAATTGGGAGGATTAGATGTTTTATTTCAATATTTGATTTCAGATGTTTTTAAAAATAAACGATTTTTTGACTTTGGAATTTCAAATGAAAATCAAGGAAAAAATTTAAATAATGGATTGTCTTATTGGAAAGAAAGTTTCGGTGCAAGTACCATTGTACAAGATTTTTATGAAATGGAAACGGGAAATTATACTTTATTAGACACAGTTATACTATGATAAAATTCCTTGACTTAAAAAAAATAAACGAACCCTATGAAATTGCTTTTCAAGAAAAATTGAAATCGGTCTTGGATAATGGATGGTATATTTTGGGCAATGAAGTTGCTGAATTTGAGCGCCATTTTGCCAAGTATTGCGGAACAAAATTCTGCATCGGAGTTGGCAATGGATTTGATGCTTTGGTCTTGATTTTTAAAGGGTACATCCAACTTGGTAAGTTGCAAAAAGGGGACGAAGTGATTGTTCCTGCAAACACCTACATTGCCAGTATTTTAGCGATTTTAGAAGTTGATTTGATTCCTGTTTTGGTTGAACCAATGTTGGAAACTTATAACCTGAATCCTGATTTGATTTCAGATAAAATCACAACCAAAACCAAGGCAATTCTAGCTGTTCATCTTTACGGTCAATTAGCCGAAATGGATAAAATTAGTGCAATTGCCAATCTAAATAATTTATTAGTAATCGAAGATGCTGCACAATCGCACGGAGCAAAAAGCAACCTAGCCCCCAAAGGGGGAACGAATGTTATTGAAAAAGCTCCCCCTTTGGTGGCGGGGGGGGCTTCCGCTTTTAGCTTTTATCCAGGAAAAAATTTAGGTGCTTTGGGCGATGGAGGAGCGGTTACCACAAATGATGGTGCCTTGGCAAAAGTCATTCAATCTTTACGTAATTATGGCTCTGAAGCAAAATATAAGAATGAATATATGGGTGTAAATTCAAGATTAGACGAGTTGCAAGCAGCGTTCCTTAATGTCAAATTACCCAATTTAGATGCTGAAAATAATATCCGAAAAGCAATTGCTCAACGCTATTTATTAGAAATTAAAAACGAAAAAATAGTTTTACCATTTTGGGATTTATCAGATAATCACGTTTTTCATTTATTTGTCATCCGAACCGAAAATAGGAATGAATTACAACAGTATTTATTGGATAACGGAATTCAAACGATGATTCATTATCCTGTTGCGCCACACCAACAAAAAGCGTTTTCACATTGGAATCATTTGTCTTTTCCAATTACCGAAAAAATACATAGTGAAGTCTTGAGTTTGCCAATTAGTCCAGTCTTGACGATGGTAGAAGTTGATTTTGTTATTTCAATTTTAAATAAATATTAATTTGGAATTTATAAAAAGAATAATTCAAACCAATCTATTTAAAATTACTTCTTTGAATAGTTTAAGCGTCCTAATGAAAATTGGAATTGGTCTGGTAACTTCAAAATTATTGGCTGTATTTATTGGCCCGAGTGGAATGGCATTGGTAGGTAATTTTAGAAATTTTGTGGGTTCTTTTGAAACGATTTCGACTTTGGGTTCTCAAATTGGAATAGTTAAATATGTAGCTGAAAGCAGACAGGAAGAAACAGAACTGAAAAAGTATGTTTCGACAATTTTTATTACTATTTTGGGAGTTTCATTTTTTCTAGGCGGGATGTTATTTTTTCTTGCCGATTATTGGAACGAACTGATTTTTGGAGTTAATTTTAAGTATAGCTTTGTTTTTAAAGCTTTTGCTTTTGCATTGCCTTGGTATGCTTTGTCGCTTGTTTTGGTTGCTATAATAAATGGTTTAGGTAAGTTTAATAAAGTTATTTATATTACAATTATCGGTAATGCTATTGGTCTTATAGTATCGATTTTGTTTGTATCTCAGTTGCAAACTATGGGAGCATTATTATCAATAATACTTACGCCTTCTTTATTGTTCTTGGTTTCTTTTTATTTTATTTCAAAAGAAATTTCCATTGTAAATTCAGTTCGGTGGCGTTTTTTTGATTTTAAAATCATAAAGAATTTATCTCATTATTTTTTAATGGCTTTGGTTTCTGGGATTATTGGTTCTATTGTTTTTCTTTCTGTAAGAAAAAATATTATTGCTAATGTTGGTATTCAAGAAGCAGGTTATTGGGAGGCAATTACGAGAATTTCATCCTATTATCTACTATTTGTTTCTTCCATTTTGACGATTTATTTTTTTCCAAAACTTGTTGAATCGAAAAACGATCAAGAAACAAAAAAAGTTTTTTCGAGTTATTACAAAACTATTATTCCTCCTATAGTTATTGCTCTAATAATTATTTATTTTGCTCGTTTTTATATTATAAAATTGCTTTTTACCAATGCATTTCTACCGGTTACAAGTTTATTTTTTTGGCAATTAATAGGTGATTTTTTTAAAACAGCAGCTTTGATTCTCGGCTTTCAATTTCTTGCAAAGAAGATGACAACGGCTTTTATTGTTGCAGAAATAGCATCTCTTGCCGTATTTTATTTTTTGAGTATTTTTTTAGTGCATTTATTTGGAATTCAAGGTGTTGTTATGGCTCAAGCCTTTGATAATCTTATTTATTTCTTAGTTTTGATAGTTTATTTCAGGAAGATTTTGTTTTGAATGTTATAAAATCAAATTAATAGGCTTTAAAATTAATTAAAATGATTCTCTTATTTGAATTCGCTCAAAATTTAGGTATTTTTGAAAAATAAATAAAATAAATAAAAATGATTCCATTATACTTCGATCCAGGGACTGGCGCTTTAATTGTTCAGTTTTTGGCAGCGGCAGTCGCTGGGGTTTTACTGTTTTACAGAACGATTGTTCATAAAATAAAATCTGTTTTTGGTGTTAAAGACAAAGAAGAAGATGATTTTATGGATGAAACCAATGGCAAGGAAAATCAAGAGTAAATGGAAACCAAAAGAAATACTTCCTCTTTTAGGGATCCATCCGGATTCGTTTATATTGAGGATAACAAAGTAAAAAGAGTCATAAATCCAATCTATTTTGACCAATACAAAGCGTTAGCGAACAGCGGTTTTTATAACATTCTTTTTGATAAAAAGTATTTGATTCCACATCAAGAAATTTCGAATACAGATTCAGATATCATTATTGAAGCTTCAAAAATTCCTTTTATAACTTATCCTTACGAATGGAGTTTTTTGCAATACAAACACGCGGCCTTGCTGACTTTGAAAATCCAGAAGTTGTGTTTGGAAAATGACTTTACCCTCAAAGATGCCTCGGCTTTTAATATTACTTTTCACGAAGGCAAACCCATTTTTATCGATACTTTGTCCTTCGATTTTTATCATGAAAATAATCCGTGGTTGGCTTACAAGCAGTTTATAATGCACTTTTTAGGGCCTTTGGTTTTGACGAAATACTTTGGACAAGACCATTTGAAAACGTTGTCCCAAAACTTAGAAGGTATTTCATTGCAAAAATTATCCAAATTATTGCCCTTCAAAAGTTATTTTAGTCCCACATTATTTACCAATATTCATTTGTTGGCCAAATACGACAAGAAATACGAATCGGATAAAAAATCGGTAAACAACAATTTATCAAAAGCGTCCCAATTAAAGTTACTTGACGGCTTATATGATTATATTTCAAATTTATCGGTCAATGAAAAAACAGAATGGGATGATTATTACAATCAAATCAACTATAATGAGCAGGCTTATCAATTGAAGAAAGGCTTTGTCAAAGATTGGTTTTTGTCTATAAAAGGAAAATCATTAATTGACATTGGAGGCAACGATGGCACTTTTTCTAGAGAATTAAAAGAACTTGCTAATTTTATGATTGTTGCTGATGTTGATGGAAATGCTGTCGAACAGAATTATAAACAAATTTTAAAAAACAAAGAAAAATCGATTCTTCCCATAGTTGTCGATGTTTTAAATCCTGTGGCAAATTATGGTTTTAATAATCAAGAACGTTTTTCTTTTATTGACCGAGCGAAAGAAGCAAATCTCGATGGTTGTTTGGCTTTGGCGGTTATTCATCATATTACTTTGTCAGGAAACATTCCATTTTCGTTATCAGCAAAATTTTTCTCGAAAATGGCTCCAAATTTATTGATTGAATTCCCAACAAGAACTGATTCTTGGGTACAATTTTTATTAGATAGCAAAAGAGAATTCAAAAACCATTTTGATTTTTATAATGAAGAAAATTTCGAAAAGGAATATGCTGTTTATTTTGAAATCGTAGAAAAAGTAAAAATTGCTTCTTCTGAGAGAATTCTATACAGTTTAAAAAGACGATAAATGAAGGTTAGTATCAAAGAAAAATTTAATGATTTCTTGAATAATGCTGAGGATTATCCAATGTTGGTTGGTTTTTTTTCAGGGTTTTACCCTCTGGTTTTCTTTTATTCAAACAATTATGAATCAATAAACTCATTTCAACATTTATTGTTCTTTAGTTTTTTGTTTTTAGTTGTTCCTACTTTTGGATCTTATTTTATTTATAAATTATTCTGTTATTTCCCAAAGTTAAACTCTTACAAAAGACATCTTTTGTTTATTGTGATTATTGAAGTTACTGCTATTTTTTTATCGCAAGTCTATTTTTTGACTTTAAGAAAGAAGTTGCTTTTATTATTGTTGCTGATTGCTATTTTTTCATCATTAAAATTGTATAATTCCTATAAAAAAATTGTGCTTTTTGTTGTGCTTTTGTCAGTAATTCCATTTTTAAAATGTTTGCAAATTGTTGTTTACAAGCAATTTGTAGATACTTTAAGCTGGACAAAACAAGTTGATACCATTTTAAAAACAAAATTTGTAAAAAGCCCAAATATTTATTTTTTAGAACCAGATGGATATGCAGGAAAGGAAACAATGCAGGATATACCGTACAAGTACAAGGATACTATTTACGATTGGTTAGAATCGAATTCCTTTACACTTTATAAAAACACTAGGAGTAATTATCCAGCAAGTTTGGCTTCAAACGCATCAATGTTTGCTATGAAACATCATTATTTAAAAAATATTCCTTCGTCTCCTTTTGAAATGCAAGATTCGAGGAATATTATTATAGGAAATAACCCTGTTATAGATGTTTTTAAAAAGAATAAGTATAAGACCTTTTTCATTGTTGAAGACGGCTATTTTCAGCAAAGTTTTCAAAAGAGAAATTATGATTATTACAATATAGACAATTCTGAAATTCCTTTTTTTAGCAATGATAATAATGCCAAAAAAAATGTTTATGAAGATTTGAAAAAATGTATTGCATTAGATAAAAGTAATTTGGTTTCTAAGTTTTATTTTGTTCAAAAATTATATCCGCATCATATTCATTTTGACGGAACTGGCAAAGAAAACGAACGTAGAGTTTACTTGAAAAGAATTGAAATTGCAAATCTTTGGCTTAAAAAAACCATTGATTTAATCGAAAAAAATGATCCAGCAGGAATTATTATTATCGCCGCTGATCACGGGGGATGGGTTGGTATAGAGGATGTTAACCAAATGTTTGTAACTAAAGACAATAAGTTGATAAAATCTATTTTTAGTAACTTAGTTGCCATCAAATGGAATGATGATAATCATATAGATTATGATAAAAGATTAAAATCTAATGTGAATATTTTTAGAGTATTGGTTTCATATTTGAGTGAAGATAAAACTTTATTGAAGCATTTAGAAGAAGATTCTAGTTATACTATCCGTCAAGAAGGTATGTTTACTAAAAAAGGAGTTAAAGTGGATTGGTAAAGTTTTTATTCCAAGCTTCCAAATAGCACTCTGCAATTTTAATGTAATGATGTTCTTTTTCTATAAAGGCTCTCGCTCGTTTTCCAATGGCGATGAGTTCAGCTGGGTTTTCTATTAAAAAAGACAATTCGTTTACTAAATAATCTACATCAGGCAATGCATTTACGGCAACTCTTTCGGTTAAATTGTAGTGTTTTGTAAACTCATTTTCGGCACCTGTAAAAACCACTTTTCCTTTCGCCATCGCTTCGAGTGCATTGTAACCTTGGTCATAAGCATAAACTTGGTCGAGCAGAATATGGGCTTTGTCGTAAAGTTTAATGTATTGATTGTAAGGGATATTTTCGGTAATTATTAGTTCAATTTTTGAGTTGTATTTTTCTTTGATTATGGTTAAAGCTTTTTCGAAATATGGAATTCCTTTTTGATGATAATTAAATTTATTGGCTCCTAAAAATAGTATAATTTTATCTTTGATTTCTAATTTTTTAAAATTAATTTTATTAAAATTTATAGGATAAGGTATTAATCCTGAGTATTTCGGGTTATTTTTTGTTGCTTCTGTATAATCAAAATCAGTCGCAATAATTCCATCGCAATTTGTCAAAACAAATTCGTGTATTTTTTTATGATTTTCTTTTAATAAATCAAAATAGGAAGCATATTCTTTAATTAAGTTTGGGTCTTTAAAAAAAGGCCACAATATTGATTTTTTGTTTTTATGTTCCAAATCGTATTTCATATTCAAAAAATCGGCACCACAGGAAAGAAGAAAAATTTTGCTGTTTTTGTTAAAAATTTTTTTTAACAAAAAAAGCTCTATTTTTTTGGTTGTCTTTATAGGATTTTCACTTATAAGTTGGACTACTTCGAAATTTTTAAAATTATTCAGCAATAAATAAAATCGCAAACCAATCTCCAATGCAGCAATATCAAAACTAAATAATCTAAAAATAGATTGTCTAAAAATATTTATAAATTTTGTATTGCAAAATTTTGAATCAGTTGAAAAATCGACTGGAAATTTTCTAAAATCACTATTTGATACTATAAAAACGTCGTGTCCAAGTTCTTGTAATCCTTCTTTTAATGAATTATGAAATCGACTGTATTCTCCAATAAGTAAAATGCGCATAAATGATTATATTTGAGGCTAAAATAGAAAATTTATTAAATGAGTAAGCCAAAAAGTACATTTAAAATTGCTTTAGTGGGTGATTGTTTGGCTGGTGGTGGTGCCGAAAAAGTACACGCAGCTTTATCTAGTTATTTTTTTCAAAATAAAATAGAAGTTCATAATGTCATTTTTATGGATTGGGTTACTTATAATTTTTGTGGGAAATTGGTCAATTTAGGAAAAATAAAATCGGGTACAATTTTAGAGAAACTCAAACGCCTTTATTTCTTGAGAAACTATTTGCAACAAAACAACTTTGATTATATAATCGATTTTAGATATAGAGTGAACAGCATAAATGAAATTTTGATTTCTCATTTTGTTTATAAAACGGCGACAATTTATACAGTTCATAGCGGAATCGTTGAAAATTATATTCCCAAAAATAGTTTTATGGCCAATTTAATTTATGGTAAACATACAATTGTAACGGTTAGTAAGGCGATAGAGCAAATGTTGAAAAAAAAATTAAAATCTGAAATAATAACAATTTATAATCCCTTTGATTGCGACGAAATTAAGTTATTGGGCAACGCATTCATTCCTGAAGAAAAAAAATATATTTTGGCAGTTGGAAGAATGAACGAAAGGGTAAAACAATTTGACAAACTTATCGAAGCTTACAGCACTTCAAAGCTACCCAATATGGAGGTTCAGTTGCTCATAATTGGCGAAGGAAAATATTTAAACGAGTTAAAAGAATTGGTTTTCAAAAAAAAATTAACCAATAAAGTAATTTTTAAAAACTATCAAACGAACCCACATCCTTATCAACAATCTGCTTTTTTTACGGTAGTTTCAAGCAAAAACGAAGGCTTTCCAGGAGCTATTGTCGAAAGTCTAATTTTAGGAACCCCCGTTGTGTCTTTTGATTGTTTTTGTGGGCCTAACGAGATTATTGTAAATTATGAGAATGGAATTTTGGTTGAAGATCAAAATCTTGACGAGTTGGCACTAGCAATGAACGAAATGATTGAAAATGAATTATTATTAGCAAATTGCAAAAAAAATGCCTCGGAAAGTGTAATTCCTTTTTCAATAGATAAAATTGGAGAACAATGGTTAAATTTAATGCAAATAAAATAAACACCCAAAAATGAAGATTATGATTATTGAAGTTCCTAAAATTGAGAATAGTCTTGGGAATATTGCAGTTATCGAAAAAGACACCATCCCTTTTGAAATCAAAAGAGTATATTATCTTTTCGATATTCCAAGTAATGCAACTCGAGGCGGACACGCCCATCATAAGTTGCAACAGGTTTTAATTGCTATCAGTGGGAGTTTTGACGTGGTTTTAAATAACGGAAAGACTCAAAAGACAGTAACACTGAACAAACCACACAAAGGTTTACTTATCAAAGAAAACACTTGGAGAGAGTTGGAAAATTTCTCTTCGGGTGCAGTGTGTCTTGTTTTGGCCTCAAGAGAATATGATGAAGCTGATTACATAAGAGAATTTGATGTTTTTTTAAAATCACTTAAATGAGGGTTTTATATATAACGCCACAAATTAATAATGAAGGAGGCGTGGCAAGGGTTCTTTCTTTGAAGTCTAACTACTTTGTACAAAAGAGAAATTATCAAGTGCATATTTTAACCCAAAACAACGGAAATTCCCCCTTGTTTTACGACTTCGATTATAGAATTCAATTATATGATATGCCACTTTTTGGTAATCCTCTAAAGTTTTTGATGAGTTACAAGAAAACTTTAAATGAGATGGTTGCCAAAATAAATCCAGAAGTAATTATTGTGTCGGATAATGGATTAAAAGCGTATTTGCTCCCTTATCTTTTAAAAACAACCATTCCCATTGTTTTTGAAGTTCACGGTTCAAAATATATTCAAGAAAAGGAAGTGACTAATGGTTTTTTTGATTTTTTATCTATCAAGATTAAAGAGGCTGGAATAAAGAAATATACTAAAGTTGTTTTCTTGTCAAAAGAAAGTGCCAAGGAATGGAATTTTAGAAATCCAATAATTATACCCAACCCCATTTCATTTTCGATGGATAATTTTTCAAATTTAACCTCAAAAAAAGTGATTGCAGTTGCTAGACATTCTTATGAAAAAGGATTGGACAGAATGTTGCAAATTTGGCAAAAAATAATTATAAAACATCCCAATTGGAGTCTTGAAATTTATGGAAAATCCAATGAAAATCAAGAATTGCAAAAATTGGCAAATGCGCTGAATATTGGTAATAATGTCACTTTTTTTGAGCCGATTAAAAGTATTCTAGAAAAATATTTAGATTCTTCTATATGTATTATGACTTCTCGATCAGAAGGTTTTCCAATGGTTTTGATTGAAGCAATGGCTTCGGGTTTACCTAGTGTTGCTTATGACTGTCCTGTTGGTCCACGATCAATTATTACAAATAACGAAAACGGATTCCTTGTCGAAGATGGAAATATAGATTCTTTTATTCAAAAACTGGAATTGCTTATGGAAGATGAAAAATTAAGGATTCAAATGGGTATAAATGCACAAAAAAGTGTAAAAAAATATAATTTAGATGCTATAATGCTGCAATGGAATACGCTTTTTGAAGAAGTAAAAAAGCAATAACTATCTAGTGCTTATAGAACAATAATACCCCAATTTATACAAATCAAACACGAACAAAGATGGTTTTATGGAAAGCAAGTTGCGTTCCATCTTTCGTTCCGTTTTCTTGAATATAAACGAAATAAAAGAAGCTATGTAAAGTCTTTTCAGTACAATCGAAACTCTCAGAATTTTACTTTCGGAACTGTCTAAAGAAGTGTTTTCTGTTATAGATTTTAGATTTTCCAGAGCGGTTTTTGTCTTGTCTAAAAACTGTTGCGAAGTTTCTAATCCCAAGTGATACGTAGGGTTGTTAATATGTTTGACTACTATTCCCTTTTTTTTCAAATCCGACAAAAACACTAAATCTTCGTAGCCGTATTTAGTGATGGACTCATCAAATTTATTGGAAATAAATAGCTGTTTTTGGATTAAAATATTAGATGTTAGCGCGTTTCCGTTAGGATTGGTATTTCGTTTTTCCACAGAAAGCGATTCCCGCGCGTTTCCATAAAACCACCTCAATAATTGGCCGTTCGCAGGTTTTTCTTTTTGGTATTCGATTCCGCCAAAAACAACTTTTTCAGCTTTGTTTATTTGGGAAATATATTTTTGGATATAATTATTTTCAGCTGGAAAAGTATCACAATCCATAATTAGCAGCCATTCAAATTTTGCTTTTTCTGCCAAAAAATTGATGTTTTTTCCTCTTCCTAAATTGGAACTGTTTATCAAAAAATTACAATTCTCTATCCTGTTAACTTGTTGATTTTTAGTATTAATTATATTAGAAGCATCGTCTTGGCACAAAATTTCAAAAACTATTTTACTTTCTAAGCATTGCTTATGCAACTCCAAAACTAGTGGATAAACATTATAATTATAAACCGGAAGGACTATCGAAAGCATTACACTGGTTTTTGAACCACTTCAAAAAGTTTCATGTCTTCACATTTCAACGTCTTGGAAGGAAATTTCATCAACATAGCATAATCGTGGGTAGCCATAATAACTGTTTTTCCGTTAGCATTAATTTTTTTCAAAACTTCAAGTACTTCGATGCTGGTTTGTGGATCAAGATTTCCTGTTGGTTCGTCGGCAAGAATGAATTCGGGATTGTTGAGCAAAGCTCTAGCAATGGCGACTCTTTGTTGCTCTCCGCCCGAAAGTTGGTGCGGCATTTTATCAGCATATACATTCATTCCTACTTTAGTCAAAACCTCGTCGATTTTGTTTTCGATGTCAATATCATTTTTCCATCCTGTAGCTTTTAGAACAAACAACAAATTGTTCTTTACGGTACGATCCGGAAGCAATTTAAAATCTTGAAAAACAAAACCTATTTTTCTTCTCAAAAACGGAATGTCGTCTTCTTTTAAGGTGGCCAAATCAAAATCAATAATTCTTCCTTCGCCTTCAGCCAATGGTAAATCGGCATAAAGTGCTTTCATAAAAGTACTTTTTCCAGAACCTGTTTTTCCGATGATGTATATAAACTCACCGTGATTAACCTCGAGATTTATTTTTGATAAAATGATTTTTCCCTCTTGAGAAATAGTTGCATTTTTTAAAGAAAGTACAGATTGTGACATGATATGAATTGTTTATGGGGTAAAAGTAACAAGATAACGGTTGCATTCAAAATAAATTTTGTCCAATATAAGAGAAATACTAAAATTAACATCCTTATTGGAACACTTTGAAAATTAAATTTCAAATTCAAATTCTAGATTGTTTAAAAAGATGTTCATAATAAAACCGAATAGCCTTCCGTTATACCCTACAGAATACGATACATTTGAATTTTTAAAACAAAACTACAATGCGCAACCTTTCTTGGCTTTTCTTTTTAGTAATTTTTGTTCAATCGGTATCGATTTCGGCCCAAAAATCAGCAATTTATACTCACGATTCGAAAGATTTTGACAAAGCGCTTTCTTTGTATAAAGAAGCTCAATATGCTTCTGCCCAAATTATTTTCGAAAAAGTGAAATCGGCTGCGGTCAACGAAGAACTGATTTCAGACTGTTCTTATTATGTTGCCAATTGTGCCATTCGCACCAATCAACCCAATGCCGATGTGTTAATGGAACGGTTTGTTTCGGATTATCCTACAAGTATAAAACAAAATCAGGCTTACATTGAAGTGGCACATTATTATTTCAAACAAGGAAATTATCCACAAGCTTTAGAATGGTTTGATAAAGTGGACGAAGGTAATTTGAGTGGAACCGATAGAGATCAGTTTAACTTTCAAAAAGGATATAGTTTTTTTGTTTCCAAAAATAAAAAGGAAGCCACAGCCTATTTAAATAAAGTGACAAACTCTGCTGAATACGGCTCGCAAGCCAAGTATTATCTTGGTTTTATGGCATACGAAGGAGACGATTACAAACAGGCAACCAAGTATTTTGACGAAGTTTCTGGCGAAGAAAAATACAAAGAAAAATTATCTTATTACCAAGCTGATATGAATTTCAAATTAGGAAATTTCGAAAAAGCGATTGATTTGGGAGGTAAAGCAATGGCAAAATCGAACGTTGTCGAAAAATCGGAATTGAATAAAATCATTGGCGAAAGCTATTTTAACCTGAAACAATACGACAAATCCATTCCTTATTTGGCTTTGTATAAAGGTAAAAAAGGAAAATGGAACAACACCGATTTCTACCAGTTGGGATATGCTTATTATATGCAAAAGGATTACGAAAACGCCATTTCCCAATTCAATAAAATTATTGGCGGAAAAGATTTTGTGGCTCAAAACGCCTATTATCATTTGGGTGAAAGTTACCTGAATTTAGACAAAAAACAACAAGCATTGAACGCTTTCAAAAACGCATCCGAAATGGGATTTGACTTAGCAATTCAGGAAGATGCGAGTTTGAATTATGCTAAATTGAGCTACGAAATTGGGAATTCCTACCAAAATGTTCCATCTGTTTTGATGAGTTTTATAAAGAAATATCCAAATAATGCCAACAAATCCGAAGTTGAAAGACTCTTAATTGATTCCTATATTTCATCGAAAAACTACAAGGAAGCCTTAGTTTTATTGGAAAAGAATAAATCACCCGAAAATAAATTGGCTTATCAAAAAGTAACTTTTTACCGAGGTTTAGAATTATACAACTCCAGAAAATATCAAGAAGCAGCATCACTATTTTCGAATTCTTTAGACGAGCAAAAAGACGCTAAGTTCACTGCTCGCGCCACTTTCTGGAAAGGAGAAACCGAATATGTTTTGGACGATTTCAAAAATGCGGTGTTGAGTTACAAACAATTTGTTGGTTTGGCTGCAGCCAAGGAAACGGCGGAATATAAAAACAGCAATTACAATATTGCCTACGCTTATTTCAAATTGAAGGAATACGATCAGGCTGGAAATTATTTCCAAAACCAGATTGAAAGCGTAAAGAGCGACAAAGTGCGATTGAATGATTCCTATTTGCGTTTGGGTGATTGCAGATTTGTAACTTCAAAATATACTTCAGCTTTGGAAGCCTATAACAAAGTAATCGAATTGAAAAGTTTCGATGCGGATTATGCTTATTTTCAAAAAGCCATTTGCTACGGATTTGTTTCTAAAAATGATAAAAAAATCGAAGAACTCAATGCGTTTTTGCAATTGTATCCAAAATCAGAATATAGAGATGATGCCTTGTTCGAACTCGGAAATACTTATGTTGTTGAGAACAAAGCAGACCTTGCCATAAAATCCTACGACCGTTTAAACGCCGAATTCAAGAAAGGTTCTTTCACTTCGAAAGCGATTTTGCGCCAAGGATTGATTTATTATAATTCGGATAAAGACGATTTAGCTTTGACAAAATTTAAGAAAGTAGCGGCCGATTTTCCTAAAACTCCCGAAGCACTCGAAGCGGTTTCCACAGCACGATTGATTTACGTGGATAACGGAAATGTCGATGCGTACGCAACTTGGGTTCGTACCTTGGATTTCGTTGCTGTCACTGATGCTGACTTGGATAATGACACTTATGAAGCAGCTGAAAAACAATATTTGCAAAACAATATCAAACCAGCTATTTCTGGATTTAACGGGTATGTTTCTAAATTTCCAAATGGAATTCACTCCTTGAAGGCTAATTTTTATTTGGCTCAATCCTATTTTTCCGATGGTCAAGAAAGCAAGTCCGTTCCTAATTATGAATATGTTATTGCAGAACCGAGAAGTGAATTTACGGAACAATCTCTGGCACGATTGGCACAGATTTACTTAAAAAATACCGACAATTCTAAAGCGATTACCGTTTTGTCTCGATTGGAAAACGAAGCCGATTTTCCTCAAAACAAGACTTTTGCGCAATCTAATTTGATGAAATGTTACTACGATAATAAGGATTATCAAAATTCAGTTGAGTATGCCGAAAAAGTTTTGGCAAATCCCAAAACGGATGATAATGTAAAAAGCGATGCTCAAATTATCATTGCTCGCGCTGCAATGCAAACGGGAGATGAAACCAAAGCTCGTGCAGCTTACGCCAAATTGCAAACTATTGCCCAAGGAGAATTGGCCGCCGAAGCCTTGTATTATGATGCCTATTTCAAAAACAAGGACGGAAAATTCGAAGCCTCGAATACTGTAGTTCAAAAATTAGCTAAGAATTATTCCAGTTATAAATATTTTGGAGCCAAAGGATTGATACTGATGGCGAAGAATTTTTATGGATTGAAAGATAGTTTTCAAGCGACTTATATTCTAGACAATGTGATAAAAAACTTCACCGATTTCACTGATGTAGTTTCAGAAGCTCAAAAAGAATTAGACGCCATCAAAAATGAAGAGTCCAAAACGAATTCATCTGTAACCAATTAAGAAAAAAGAGAATAGAAAATAGAATATAGAAAATAGATTCAATACTTAAATCAATATAACAATTATCCACTTTCGGCTCCCTCTCCTTTGGAAAGGGTTGGGGAGTGGAAAAAACAAAAAACATGAAAATCAATTTCAAAAATATAATTGCCTTTACCTTATTGCTAACTTTTCAATTTTCTTTCTCCCAAAAAAAAGAAGAAAACATTGGCACAGAAGTGGTAAATGTGGTCAAACCCTACACGCCAACAATTTCTGATGCCTTTAAAGTAAAAGAAACTCCCGTGCTGGACGATGAAGGAAATGCTAAAAAAGAAACCATTAAATATAGTATTTTTTCCTTTCCGGTAGCTTCCACTTTTACGCCATCAAAAGGAAAAGCCGAAGGGGTCGAAAAAGAAGAACAAGCCCATTTGTTTAATAATTACGCCACTTTTGGAGGAGGAAACTACGGAACTTTCAATGGAGAATTATTCGTGAATCAAGATCTTGGCGCCAATGATTATGTGGGCGGAATGTTTCGTCATCTTTCTTCGCAAGGCGGCATAAAAAATGTTGAGGTGGACGATTTCTTTTATGACACTTCCATTGATTTGACTTATGGAATTCGGGAAAAAGATTTGTCGTGGAATTTAGATTTGGGGTATCAAAACCAAATCTATAATTGGTATGGATTGCCCGCAGGTTTTGGAAGTTCACTAAATGCAAATGATAGGGCTAATTTGATAGCCGGAATAAATCCGCAGCAAAGTTACAATAACCTTTATTTGGGCAGTAAAATTGAACTTCAAGGAAGTATTGTGAAAGAAGCGAGCGTCAAATTCAATCATTTTTCGGATATTTTTGGATCTTCGGAAAATAGATTTTATGCGAAACCTTCGTTTCAATTTGACATCAATGACACAGCGATAAAAACAAATGTGATTGTGGATTATCTTGCCGGAAGTTTCGAAAAAAATTATGGGAATACGAATACCAACCCAGTAAAATATGGTTTTACTAATTTTGGAATTGCACCTAGTTTTGCAATGCAAGGAGAGGATTGGACCTTGAATATTGGTCTTGGCTTGTTTTATAGTTTGGATTTGGAAAAGGATAACAATACCTTTTTAATTTACCCAAAAATTGAAATTTCTTATAAAGTCGTGGGCGATTTGATGATTTTTTATGCTGGAGCAGTTGGAGATTTGGAACAAAACACCTATTCGGATTTTGTTAATGGGAACTCTTATCTTTCTCCAACATTAAATATTATGCCAACGGACAAGCAATATGATATTTTTGCCGGTTTGAAAGGAAAATTAGCCAACAATGTAAGCTACAATCTTCGAGCTTCTTATGTGAACGAAAGGAACAAAGCCTTGTTCAAAAGCAATGATTACAACGAAAACACTACCAACGAAGATTATGCTTTCGGCAATTCCTTTCAAGTGGTTTATGATGATATGAAAACAGTGAGTTTTTATGGAGAATTAAAAGCTGATATTTCAGATGTAGTAACTTTCGGTGTCAACGGAACTTTTAGCAGTTTCACCAACGATTTTCAAGCAGAAGCCTGGAATTTGCCAACAATAAAGTTGAGTTCAACCCTAGATTTCAATATCTCGGAAAAATGGTATGCTGGAGCTAATGTGTTCTATGTTGGTGAACGAAAAGACCAAAAATTGAACACCGATATTGTCTATGTCCTGGCTCCAAGCCCAATTACATTAGATAGTTATTTTGATGTAAATGCGCATTTGGGTTTCAAATATAGCGATAGATTGACTGCTTTTTTAAAACTGAATAATATTGCCAATCAAAACTATCAAAAATGGCTAGATTACCCAGTTCAAGGATTTCAGGTGGTTTTAGGAGCAAATTATAAATTTGATTTTTAAAATTTTTGCCACGAAGACACAAAGGCACAAAGTTTTTTTGCAAACAGTCAAAATGTGTTTTTTTCTTGGCGACTTAGCGCCTTCGTGGCAAAATTCTGTTTTTTTGTGAGCAATCAAAAATAATTTCTTTTACTTTGTGACTTAGCGCCTTCGTGGCAAAATCTTATGACTTTCAAACAAAAAATACACCAGCATTACCTACAATTAGTACAAGACAGAATCGATGTTTTCAAGGATATGATTGTAGCTTTGACCGAAGATTCAAAGAATGATGCCAAAGGTTCTGCCGGCGATAAACATGAAACAGCTTTGTCGATGATGCACATCGAACAAGAAAAACTGAATCACAAATTGAAGGAAGTTTTGGCTCAAAAATATATTTTGGATAAAATTGATTCGACTGTTGTTGCCAAAATTATAATCGTAGGCAGTTTGGTCAAAGCCAACGGAATTTATTTGTATTTAAGTGCCGCACTTCCTAAAATTGCTGTTGAAGGAATTAATGTTATTGCTTTATCTCCACAATCGCCATTGGGAACTCATTTAATGGGAAACCGAAAAGGATTTACTTTTGAGATTAATGGGACGAAATATTTGGTGGAGGAAATCTTATAAATTTTAATTTTGAAACTTCAAATCCACATTAAATCTATTTTTAATTACATTTTTAATCTAAATAATTAATTTTAGTTATAAATTATAATTAAAATTACATTTATGTTTTTCAATTAAAACTAAAATTACATCTTTGCCCTATAAAATTAAACAAAAAATTAAAATTATATAGTTATGTGCGGAATAGTATGTGCCTTCGATCTAAAACAAAAAACAGAAGTCTTAAGACCACAAGTATTGGAAATGTCCAAAATCATTCGTCATCGCGGTCCGGATTGGAGCGGAATTTACAGTAACGATAAGGCGATTATGTCTCACGAACGTTTGGCGATTGTAGATCCGGCTTCGGGGAAACAACCTTTATTCAGCGAAGACAGGAATCTTGTTTTGGCTGCCAATGGTGAAATCTATAATCACAGAGAATTGCGCAAACAATTTGAGGGAAAATATACTTTTCAAACCGAAAGCGACTGCGAAGTTATCTTGGCGCTTTATAAAGAAAAGGGAGTTCACTTTATAGATGAAATGAACGGTATTTTTGGTTTTGCGATTTATGACGTGGAAAAAGACGAATATTTTGTTGCCCGCGACCACATGGGAATTATTCCATTGTACATCGGTTGGGATCAACACGGAACCTTTTATGTGGCTTCAGAATTGAAAGCATTGGAAGGATATTGTACCAAAATCCAATTGTTTCCTCCAGGACATTATATGTCAAGCAAAGACGGCGAATTTGTACAATGGTACAAAAGAGAATGGGTAGATTATGATGCCGTAAAAGACAACGAAACCAGTATTCAAGCCATTAAAGATTCACTTGAAGCTGCCGTTCACAGACAATTGATGAGCGATGTTCCTTATGGCGTGTTGCTTTCAGGAGGATTGGATTCTTCTATTACTTCGGCTGTCGCCAAAAAATATGCACAAAAACGTATTGAATCCGATGATGTTGCCGATGCTTGGTATCCACAATTGCACTCCTTTTCTGTAGGATTGGAAGGTTCTCCAGATTTGGCTGCAGCCCAAAAAGTAGCAGATCACATTGGAACCATTCACCACGAAATTAAATTCACTATTCAAGAAGGATTAGATGCGATTCGCGATGTAATATACAATCTGGAAACGTACGATGTTACCACAATTAGAGCTTCAACACCAATGTGGTTGATGGCGAGAGTCATTAAATCAATGGGAATTAAAATGGTGCTTTCAGGCGAAGGAGCTGACGAATTGTTTGGAGGATATTTGTATTTCCATAAAGCTCCAAATGCAAGAGAATTTCACGAAGAGAACGTACGTAAATTAAGTAAATTACACATGTACGATTGTTTGCGTGCCAACAAAAGTCTGGCAGCTTGGGGAATTGAAGGACGTGTGCCTTTCTTGGACAAAGAATTTATGGATGTGGCGATGCGAATCAATCCGCAAGACAAAATGATTAATGCAGCACATCCAATGGAAAAATGGGTGGTTCGTAAAGCTTTTGAAGATATGTTGCCGGAAAGCATCGCTTGGAGACAAAAAGAACAGTTTAGCGACGGTGTTGGTTACAGTTGGATTGACACTTTGAAAGCAACAGTAGCAGTAGAAGTTTCTGACGAACAATTGGCAAATGCAAAATACAAATTCCCTTTGCAAACCCCAACTTCAAAAGAGGAATATTATTATCGTTCTATTTTTAACGAACATTTCCCGAGTGATGCAGCAGCATTATGTGTTCCGCAGGAAGCAAGCGTTGCTTGTAGTACAAAAATTGCTTTGGAATGGGATGAAGCTTTCAAAAATATGAATGATCCATCGGGTAGGGCTGTTGCCAATGTGCATGATGATGCTTATGTAAAAGGATAAAAAATCAATTTCAATGGCAATGACAATTTCAATGAGAAATTAAAAAAAAATAATGGAATTTTATAAAAAAACCGAGCAATCGCTCGGTTTTTTTGTGTTTTATAGAATGGTTTTGCTTGCTCTTGTTTGGGGCACAGAAAGAATTTCTGCGCTATCCTACTCGAGATATTTAGTTGCATATCAAGAACCTTCGGGGTATGAACAACGTGCAGCCGATAGTGCGGAAATTTTTTCTAATTTAATGAAGGTTTTAAACCCGACCACTCGGATATCTACAACGTGTAATTGATAACTCGGAATTTTTTTCTGTGCCTACTAACTAAATCAACTACAACACATGGGGCTTTAGTCGAATTTACGAAGTAAATATAACAAAATAATTTCTGTATCAATGTCGTTTCCTTATTGAGCTCGCAAATAAAGAGCCGTAGGCTCGATACATTTTATAGGGACGGGTTTTAACCCGTCCGTAAAGAAAAGCATACAACAAAGACCCATAGGGTCGGCATATATCATTACACCTTTGAATAATGTAATGAAAATTGGGGTTGGAAATGTATCATCCCTATGGGATTTTATTTTAATGGTTACATTTATTTCCAACGGATTAAAATCCGTTGCTACACTATATGCCGAGCCGATGGCTCTTTGAAGTTATCGTTTTTGAAACGACATTGATTACTGTATTACTATTTAAATTTGAATATTTCTTACAAAAAGTAAATAACAAGCAAGAGTATTATTGTATCCATTGTAATTGCTATTGAATTTGATTTTTAAAATTGACTCTGGAAGACTAAAGTTTTGTTTGTATCTTTGAAAAACGCAAAATAATCAAAACTATGAAGCTCCAAGTATTACAAGAAAGTAATGGCAATAATTCGGGAGTTTATATTCCATCGCAAGAATG
>Ga0105052_10000369_pt1 | contig 62565 bp, 62 predicted proteins | sample FRY03_FD_78094 | JGI IMG/M metagenome (GOLD analysis project Ga0105052, IMG submission 78094) | Freshwater microbial communities from Lake Fryxell liftoff mats and glacier meltwater in Antarctica - FRY-03 | ecosystem: Environmental > Aquatic > Freshwater > Ice > Glacier meltwater ... | reverse complement strand
AATATCAGGGTTAATCATGAGTGTTGGCGATGCAAATGGCGCGCGTTTGAGTTGAGTGTTTTGCATTAAATCCAGCTGATCTTCATAAATATGGGCATTGACAATTTTATGATAAGCCTTAGCTGCTTTATGACCGGTAATCTGCGCCATGATGGCGAGCAGAAAATAGACTTGCACCATATTAAAATTTAAACCTAATGGTACATCACAGCTTCTTTGGGTGCTGTTGAGGTAGAGCATCCCATCTAGCAATGAAAAGTGATGACTATACATACAAGGCCTTAAACACCCCATATGAAAAACACCGGGATGATAAAAGGTATAAATTTCACCACGGTTATCGATACCAGCGCGCAAATTATCATAGATATTTTTCAGCACATCAACCGAGCCACCATCAGGTTTAGGGAAATTACGCCCTACTTTACCGTAGATTAGTCCGCAATCATCTTGGCCTTTACGATAAGGGTTTGTTAACCAATCGTTGTTTTCGTTGGCATTAGCATCCCATGTTTTAGTCCCTATTTTTCTAAAATCTGCCGCATTATTGTAACCGCGGATATAACCAATCATTTCCGCAATAGCAGATTTATAGTAACTTTTTCTGGTGGTCACTAACGGAAATTGACCTTGCTCAACATCATAAGTTAAATCTGCATTAATCACCGTTAAGCATCGTTTGCCTGTTCTTTTATTTTCGACCCATTTACCTTCGTCAATAATTCTTTGGCAAAGTGCTAAATACTGTTTCATACGACTTTTTCTAAGATAAAGGCTTTAATGGCATCCACGTTTACATCCATCACGGTAAACTTCTGCGGCAACTCTTCTATGCCATCTAAGCTGGCTGGTCTTGGTGGCACATCACCTAAGGCTTCGACCAAAGCATCTTCAAATTTAGCTGGCAATGCAGTTTCAAGCACTACCATTGGCTTACCCTTCTCTTTGTATTCCAATGCCACTTTGAGGCCGTCAGCTGTATGCGTATCGATGACTATGCCATATTTTGCATTGGTAGCCCGTATCGTATCCATGCGCGCTTCGTGGTTGCTGCTACCTGAAACAAAACCAAATGTTTTGACTTTTCGTAATAGTTGCTGAATATCAAATGCGCCACCTTGATCAACACCAGCCCACAACTCACGCACTTTGTCGCCATTTTGATCTAATAAATCATAAATAAAACGCTCAAAGTTTGATGCTTTACTGATATCCATAGAAGGGCTTGAGGTGTGATAGGTATTCGCTGAACCGCGCGGACGATAAACGCCCGTTCTAAAGAACTCGTCTAACACGTCATTCTCATTCGTGGCCACAACCAAGCGATCAATCGGCAAACCCATCATACGCGCAATATGCCCTGCACAGACATTACCAAAGTTGCCTGATGGTACAGAGAAATCTACTTTTTGATCATTCCTATCGGTGACCGCAAAATAACCTTTAAAGTAATAAATCACTTGCGCAACGATGCGACCCCAGTTGATGGAATTGACTGCGCCAATTTTGTATTTTGCTTTAAAAGCTGCATCATTAGATACCGCTTTGACCATATCTTGGCAATCATCAAATACGCCATTCACCGCAATATTAAAAATATTATCGTCTTGTAAACTAAACATTTGTGCAGCTTGAAAGCGGCTCATTTTCATATGCGGTGACAACATAAAAACGCGTATGCCTTTTTTACCACGCATCGCATATTCAGCAGCAGAGCCAGTATCACCAGACGTTGCGCCTAAAATATTAGTGGTTTCGCCACTTTTAGTCAGCACATATTCAAATAAATTGCCAAGCAATTGCATAGCCATGTCTTTAAACGCTAACGTTGGGCCGTTAGAAAGTGATAATAAATATAAATCATCCTCAAGTTTAACCGTTGGTGTAATGTCTTCTGCCCGTTGACCTTTACGGGTAAAACTATAGACTTCTGCGGTGTACGTTTTATCAATAATCGCACGTAAATCATCTGCTGGAATATCATCATCGGCAATTAAACGAGACAATATCGCAAAAGCTAACTCAGCATAATGCATATCGCGCATTGCTGTTAAATCCGCATCGTCAAATTGCGGATAGTGATCAGGCAGGTATAGGCCGCCATCTGGTGCTAATCCGCCAAGCAATACTTGGCTAAAACTTAATGCAGGAGAGTGCCCACGTGTACTTAAATATTTCATGCTTAACCTAATGTCTCCATACGCAATTTAATAATGCTGCCGGTAACAGCAGCTAATGCTTCAATTTCTGAAATTGCAGCATTCATATTTTTCTCAATCGTTTTATGCGTTAAAAAAACCATATCTGTTTCTGTTATATCTGCTGGCTGTTCTTTTTGAATCATGGCATCAATTGAAATGCCTCTATCCGCTAATATTGTAGTCACAGCCGCAATAACACCTGGCTTATCCGTCGCAACCATGCGTAAATAATAAGCGCTGTTAATCTCTGCAATTGGCAACACGGCTAAGTCTTGCACTTGATCCGCTTGATAACCTAATGCTGGCGGACGTTGCGTGACAGTTGCATCTTTCAGCCTTGCTACATCAATCAAATCAGCAATGACTGCACTAGCCGTTGGTTCAGCGCCTGCGCCTGCGCCATAATATAAGGTAGGTCCAACCGCATCACCTTGCACGACCACTGCGTTCATTGCGCCATCCACATTTGCTACTAAGCGGTTTTCAGGAATCAAGGTTGGATGCACACGCAACTCAACGCCTTGTTCAGTGCGTTTGGCAATGCCGAGCAATTTAACGATATAACCCAGCTCTTTCGCATATTGAATATCTGCTTGAGTTAATTTTGTAATACCTTCTGTATATACTTCATCAAATTTAAGTGGCATGCCAAATGCAATAGCAGACATAATCACCAATTTGTGTGCAGCATCAATCCCTTCGACATCAAAAGTAGGGTCCGCTTCTGCATAGCCTAAGCGTTGCGCTTCGCCAATCACGTCTTGATAGGCCAGGCCTTTTTGGCGCATTTCTGTCAAAATAAAATTGGTTGTGCCATTAATAATGCCAGCAATCCATTCAATACGGTTTGCACCCAAGCCTTCACGCAAGGCTTTGATAATTGGGATGCCGCCGGCAACTGCCGCTTCATAAGCAACCATGACGCCCATTTTTTGCGCAGCAGAAAAAATTTCATTCCCATGCAAAGCGATTAGGGCTTTGTTGGCCGTTACCACATGCTTTTTATTGGCGATGGCTTTTAATATTAAGTCTTTAGCAACGGTATAACCGCCTATCAGTTCAACAATGACATCAATCTCTGGATTTTCTACCAATGAAAAGGCATCATCAGTCACGTGTACTTCGCCTTGCGTCAACTCATTAGCCCGCTCAATATTGCTATCCGCAACATGAGTCACTTTAATGTTAATGCCAGTACGGCGTGACATCTCACCAGCATTCCGTTTTAATACGGTATAAGTACCGCCACCGACTGTTCCTAAACCCAAAATACCTACATTTAGTTCCTTCAAGCTTTTGCTCCAAATTTCATTCTATAATTTTTTAAGAATCTCGCTATGCGATTAATCGCCACCGTCAAATCATCCACATTGGGTAAAAACACCACACGGAAATGATCGTCTGATTTCCAGTTAAAACCCGAGCCTTGCACTAATAATACTTTTTCTTCTTCTAATAAATCTAACACAAACTGCTGATCATTTTCGATTGGATAGATTGCAGAATCGAGTTTTGGGAATAAGTACATGGCCGCTTTTGGCTTAAAACAAGTTACTCCTGGAATCGCCACTAACATGTCATAGGCTAAATCGCGCTGTTTGCATAAGCGGCCACCTGGGGCAACTAAGTCATCAATACTTTGATAACCACCTAAAGCTGTTTGGATAGCAAGTTGACCAGGCACATTACTGCACAACCGCATAGAAGCGAGCATATTCAGCCCTTCAATATATTCTTGTGCATATGCTTTATCGCCAGAAATAATCATCCAACCAGCGCGATAACCACAGGCACGATAGTTTTTGGATAAACCATTAAATGTGACAAATAATACATCGTCCGCTAAAGATGCCATCGAAATATGCTCGTGACCATCGTAAAGCACTTTATCGTAAATTTCATCGGCAAAAATTACCAAACCATGATGGCGGGCAATTTCAATAATGCCTAATAGCGTGTCATTCGGATATAACGCACCTGTTGGATTATTGGGATTAATCACCACAATTGCACGCGTATTGGCATTAATTTTTGATTCAATATCTTGCAGATTGGGCAACCAGTTATTATCTTCCTCGCAAAGATAATGTCGTGCTGTACCCCCAGCTAATGTTGCTGCCGCTGTCCATAACGGATAGTCTGGCGCTGGCACCAGTACTTGGTCACCATTATTTAACAAGCCTTGCATCGCCATGACAATCAGCTCAGAAACCCCATTGCCAATGATAATATCATCAACCGTTACGCCTGCAATTTGCTTGCTTTGGGTGTAATGCATAATCGCTTTGCGCGGCTCAAACAAGCCTTTACTGTCGGTGTAAACACCAGATTTACTGATATTGCGCACCACATCCTGCTGAATTTCATCAGGCACTTCCAGACCAAAAACGCCAGGGTTACCAATATTGAGTTTAATGATACGCTGCCCTTCATCCTCCATCGCACGCGCACGCTCCATCACAGGACCACGAATGTCATAACAAACATTATCGAGTTTATTGGACTTTTTTAACTTCTCTTTGAGGGGCTTATTCATATTTGCATTCGCATTATAACCATGCCATTGAAGGCTAAAGATAATCACTTTTACTAAAAGTAGTTATCTTACCTTGTGATTACCTATGCAAGCAATAAACTAAGGTGCTAATCGATAATTTATCAACAGAATAACGCTTTGCACTTTTGACTTCATTGTGATGATTATGTTGATCGCTATCAATCCATTTCGATGTGCGATGAATTAAAACAGGCTGATTCAATACACAACTGATTAAATTTAGTTAAAATATTGTTTATGAAATTACATCTAACACACTCAGAAGGCACCAATCTCATTACCGCTTATGACAATGACTTTGTTGAAGTCAATAAACAGCGCTACAGCAACCATTTAATTGTCATGCCCAATCAAATCATTGACGATTGGTCAGTGGATGGTTTTGCTAAACTATCAGCGGCGCACTTTAACGACATGGTTGAGCTAAATCCTGAAGTTATTTTATTGGGAACAGGTAAAACTCACCAATTTGTGCATCCAAAATTAACGGCAGCACTGATGGAAAAAGGGATCGCTGTTGAGTGCATGACAACCCACGCGGCTTGCAGAACATATAATATTTTAATGAGTGAAGGTAGGCATGTAGCTGCTGCATTGCTGTTGGCGCGCCAATAATGAATCACGACTCAGCGGGATAAATACAGACACTACTGTGGAGATAATTAAATTTTTAAGCCGCGATATGTTACTACCATCTCTTTAAGCAACTATTGTGTGTTGCCAACGTTAAGGTCTTCTAGCACCCCTTTATATAAGGTTAGTTCTTGCAACATTTCCTGACCAACTGCTTTGGCTAAAGCGTTTAATCGCCCGTTAGATTGCTTACTCGCCCAACCTAAGTGAACTGACGCTATCGCAGGTTCATCTAACACAAGCAAAATTGTCGCAGCATCAAAGCGCAATTTGTTTGGAAAGACCGACTGACCTGAGGATTACTGAGCACCCAGCATCCTATTTGCGCATCTCACTCAAACGAGCATCGCGAAAGCAATTACTATTTTCATTGCATACGCAAAATTTTATTAGGTAATTATAGATTTTTGGTTGATAGCGTTAATGTTGCGTTAGTGCCACCAAAGCCAAAGCTATTAGAAAGCGCTGTTTCAATTTTGACGTTATCAATGCGCTTTTGTACAATATTTAAGCCTTCCGCAGCTGGATCTAATGTTTCGATATTAGCAGAAGCCGCAATAAAATTATTTTCCATCATGATTAAGGTATAGATTGCTTCATTGACGCCTGCCGCACCTAAAGCATGGCCTGATAACGATTTAGTTGAAGCAATTGCCACTGACGAAGTGCCAAATACCTCACGAATCGCTTCTAACTCTTTGCTGTCGCCGACTGGCGTTGAGGTGCCATGCGTGTTGATGTAGTCCACTTCCTCAATGGGCTGCCCATCATGTCCTTGTAACGCCAATTTCATACAGCGCACAGCGCCCTCGCCGCTAGGTGCAACCATATCGTAACCATCTGATGTTGCGCCATAACCAATCACTTCTGCATAGATTTTTGCACCGCGTGCTTTGGCATGTTCATACTCTTCTAGCACCACAATACCGCCGCCGCCAGAGATGACAAAGCCATCTCTATCCGCATCATAAGTGCGCGAAGCTTTAGCTGGCGTTTCATTGTACTTAGTCGACAATGCACCCATGGCATCAAACAAAAAGCTCATAGTCCAATGCTCTTCTTCACCGCCACCAGCAAACACAATGTCTTGTTTCCCGAGTTGAATTTGCTCAACTCCAGCACCAATACAATGCGCACTGGTTGAGCAAGCAGAACTAATACCGTAATTAATACCTTTAATTTTGGCACCAGTCGCTAAACAAGCAGCAATACCGCTACTCATGGTTTTTGTCACCATATAAGGTCCAACACGACGAATGCCTTTTGCCGTCAACGTATTGGTGCTCTCTAACATGCTTTCAGTAGAGGTGCCACCCGCGCCAACAATCAAGCCAGTACGCACATTAGAAACCAATTCTTCGGGCAAAGCCGCATCTGCAATCGCTTCTTGCATCGCAATCCAGCTATAAGCATGACCTTTTGCCATAAAACGCAATAACTTACGATCAATTCGTGCTTCAATGTCTAAATTTTTAATAGACCCAGCCACATGCGAACGCAAGCCATGTTCCGCATACTCAGGTTGATAAGTAATCCCTGATTGACCTTCATAAAGGCTATGTTTAACTTCATCTTTATTGTTGCCTAGGCTAGATACAATGCCCAGACCAGTAATCACAACACGTTTCATCACGTGCTTCTCCCTACTAGCTAATTAAAAGTTATCTGTTCTTGTGAATAAACCCACACGTAAATCAGTTGCTACATAAATATCTCTACCATCAATACTCATCGTCGCATCGGCAATGCCCATGACCAATTTACGCATAATCACACGCTTCAAATCAATTGTATAGGTTGCCATTTTGGCGCTTGGTAATACTTGTCCAGAGAATTTAACCTCACCAGCGCCAAGCGCACGCCCTTTGCCAGGACCACCTTTCCATCCTAGATAAAAACCAACTAATTGCCACATTGCATCTAGACCCAAACACCCTGGCATCACAGGATCGCCAGTAAAGTGACAGTCAAAAAACCATAAATCTGGCGTGATATCTAGCTCCGCAATAATTTGTCCATTACCATATTGACCGCCTTCATCAGTAATGCTGACGATGCGATCAAACATCAACATTGGTGGCAAAGGCAATTGTGCATTGCCCTCACCAAACATTTCCCCACGTCCGCAGGACAATAACTCTTCTTTAGTATAACTATTTTGTTTTGGCATTATGTTTATTCTTTATTAGTTTAAATGGTAATTAACGCTATTTTCGCTGGAAAACGCTTTTCATGAAACCCCTATCTGCTATTTATATGATGAGCACGCCAAGATTTAACTATATCTTTTACTATACAAATCTGTACACACTTTGTTAAAAATAGTTTAATATTGTTTCATAATGTAATAATCAGCTTTTCATTCATACCAATCTTAATTAGGAAATCACGATGAGCGATCGTCAATTAACTGACTGGCGTCAACATGCGTTGGCATTAGAATCAGAAGTCAATAAAGTCGTTGTAGGTCAAAAAAACGCTATCCGATTAATTACCACTTCCATTTTTGCGCGCGGTCATGTGTTGCTTGAAGGGGATGTAGGTGTGGGTAAAACAACGTTACTACGTACGATTGCGCGTGGTGTTGGCGGTGCTTACCAACGTATTGAAGGTACGATTGACTTGATGCCAAACGATTTGGTTTATCACACTTATTTAGGTGAGGACGGTAAACCACATGTTAGTCCTGGACCAATTTTAGAGGCTGGTGAAGATTTATCTATTTTCTTCTTCAACGAAATTAACCGTGCGCGTCCACAAGTGCATTCACTCTTATTACGGGTGATGGCAGAACGTACGTTGACCGCTTTTAATAAAGAACATCATTTTCCTCACATGCTAGTGTTTGCAGATCGTAACCAAGTGGAAAAGGAAGAAACGTTTGATATTCCGTCGGCTGCGCGTGATCGTTTCATGATGGAAATTCCAATTGTGGTGCCAAAAGATAAAGACATTATGGAGTCTTTGGTGTTTGATACACGCTTCCATAATGTAGATAAACTGGTTGCTGGTGTACCAGAAAATATCCTGCAATATAAGGAACTCAACGGATTTTCTGCGCTATTACAAGACAGCGTTACGGCTAGCCCTGCTTTACGCCAATATGCACTCGAATTATGGCAAGCGACAAAATCTCCACTAGATTATGGCGTCAAAGTCTCTGGTGTTGATATGAATCGGCTTGTTTTATCAGGCGCCAGTCCCCGCGGTATGGCGATGTTGTTAAGAGCGGCACGTGTAAATGCATGGCTTAATAATCGAGATGCAGTATTGCCAGACGATATTCATGCAGTATTCCACGAGACGATTGCGCATCGCGTGGTATTTAGTCCTGTTTATGAAATGCGCCGCACAGAAATCGCACGTGAAATGCTGAACGGTATTATTAATGTGATTGCTGCGCCGTAAAATCTTCACCCTCCAAGATTAATTGACGATGTCTTCAAATCCTATTAAAGAATTTAACTACCATATTAATTGGCGCTCCAACTCGCGCCGGCCTGGTAGCCATCGCAGTAACCAGCGTGGCATGGGGATGGATTTTCGTGGGCATGCTACTTTGCTATCTTATCCTGATCCGAGGCGAATTGATTTACGGCAGACCATCCGCGATCCGATGGAACAGATTTATGTGCGCATTTTTAATCAAAAGAGCGCAACGCCGGTGTTTGTTTTATGTGATATGTCTGGTTCTATGCAATATGGTAGTCATCAACGTAAAATTGCAATCGCGGCTGAAATTACACAATCTGTTGCCCAGTCAGTCACGCACAATGGCGATCCATTTGGCTTTATTGGCTTTGATGATGAGATACGCGAGGATTGGATTAGCACTTTATCGTCAAGACCACATATTGCGGTTGAGATGGCTGAACGATTAAAAGACTACCAACCGAGTGAAGTTGGCAGCTCCGCGCTCATTGATACCATTCGTATGTTGCCGCGTGAGCGCTCTTTAATCTTCTTGGTGTCTGATTTTCACATGCCAATGGCCGATTTAGAGGCTTCGCTGGTATTAATGCTGCGCCACCACATTATTCCTGTGGTGTTGTGGGATACATCAGAATATACCGACTTACCTGAGTTTGGTATTGCCAACGTTACAGATCCTGAAACAGGTGTAAAACGCACTTTATTCTTACGAAAAAAATATAGAGACCGTATTTTAGAAAGCTTTACGCAACGTCGTAAAGCCATTGAAGAATTATTTTTGCGCTTTGATATGCAACCTTTCTTTGTCACCAACCAATTTGATGCCGACTTATTAGGCGACTACTTTCACCAGTATGTCGCGGCTTAATCATGATGAGTAACCTTATGCGCCAACATTATAAAACACGTAATACATTTACTTACCTCTTCACGATGTGCCTTATATTTTTTGCGCACTATGTCTATGCTGAGGTGAAATTACCGAGTGTTGATGACCAATATGTTGAATTAATAGTAGCAGATCCAGTGCGTGATGCTGGCTATGTTGTTGGTGATATTCTCAATCGAAAAATCACGCTCACCATCAAAAAACCTTATCAGCTCATTGACGAATCCTTGCCTATTGTTGGTTACGAGCATCGCTACAAAGGCCAAGTTTCAGGGATTGAGTTATCTGCTATTGATAAAAAAACCACCAATAACAGCAATGGCGAAACCCATGTGCTAGATTTAAGTTATCAGGTATTCAAAACAAATCGTGTGGCAAAGCCAGCCGCATTAAGGGCAGAGATTCTAAGACTGCGCAATACAGAAAATATCAAAGAAGTAGTCGCATATCGCATCCCTTCTTTTAACTTTAGAATTTCTCCACTGTCCGTGATTGGCCAAGTTAAGCTAGACGAAGAAATGTATCCATTTATGTCACCCCTCACATTAGATAACAGCAAAATAACACTAAACATCAAAGTATTAGCTACTCTGTTAGCGTTGGCGCTGCTCGGGTTATTGTACATATTTGGTACGCTCGCTTGGCTGCCAAGAATGGGAGCGCCATTTGCTAAAGCCTATCGCGATATCAAAAAATTGAATGAATCGCCAGAAGATATCAAACAAGCCGTATCGCGCCTACATGAATCACTCAATAAAACAGCTGGCGGTAGTTTATTCAGTCATAACTTAGCTGCATTCATTACTAAAAAGCCAGCCTTTGCTCCAGCAAAGCAAGAGATTGAGCAGTTTTTTGGCTTATCGCATCAAGTATTTTTTGCAGACTCTTCAAATGCGCTTAATCACGATAAACCTAAGGCCTGGTTATTATCATTATGTAAAACGCTGCGCAACTGTGAGCGTGGTTTAGTACCAGACATTGCCAAAAGAGAGAGCACTTAATGGCATTCACCAATCCATTTGTGTTGTGGCTACTACCGCTAGCGTTTTTACCAATATTGCTCGAACGGTCAACTACCAGAAGTTACTCATGGGTAGAAATGCTACCGCATGACCCACTGTCTGAATTAATCGGTCTACTGCTAAAACTATTAGCAACCATCAGTATTGCTTTCATTATTGTCGGTATCGCCGATCCGCACACACTAGAACAAAAAGTTGAGAAAATTGGTATTGGTGCGCAAATCGGCTTAGTGCTTGATAGAAGTGCTAGTATGGACGACCCATTTTCAGGCGGTGTTGCAGCAGGTAATGTCGGAGAAACAAAGTCTGCCGCAGCAAGCCGATTAATGACCGAATTTGTTAATGCACGAGATAACGACATGTTGGGCATTATTACTTTTAGCAACTCAGCAATGTATGTATTACCTTTAACGCAAAACCGCAAAGCCGTCTTGTCTGCCATTAAAGCGACTTCTGGCAATGCCTTGTTTCAGACGAATATTGGTGCAGGATTAACCAGTTCTATTGGCTTATTTAAAGATGTACCAGATTCTGGTTCTCGGGCTATTATTTTGATTTCAGATGGTGCTGGCAGAGTGGATGGCATAGTGCAACAAAAGCTTAAAGCTTGGTTAAAACAATTTAATATTACTTTATATTGGATTGTCTTGAGACAACCAGGTGGCATCAGTATTTTTGACCCAAAATATGAAAACTGGAAAGAAGTTGAATTGCCACCGGTACAAATTGAATTGCTCAATTTTTTTAAAACATTGGATACCCCTTTTCAAGCCTATGAAGCGGATGACCCTAAGTCATTAGAAACCGCTATCTTTGATATTAATAAAAAAGAAAAGAAACCCATTACTTATTTGGAAAAAATTCCTGGCAAAAACTTTACCCAACTCTGTTATCTGATGGCAGCGTTGATGATTACTTTGCTAATTAGCATGAAATATTTGGAGAATAAAACATGGCGCTCAGCCTAAATTTCTTAACGGTCAAAAGACTTACCTGGCTACTAATCAGCATTTCCGTGCTGTCAGCTATTGGTATCGCATACCAAGTAAAAAGACTTAACCAAATTAATGCATTTAATGTGGCGGTTACTGCTGGAAATCTACCGGAAACAGACAATTTAAGCTATGAAGCAAAATACGCACAAGCGTATTGGTTAGCTAAAAAAGACTATTTTAAAGAAGCCACTAATTTATTCACTGGCTTAACGCAAACAAGCACGCCGAGCAATCGCGCAGCAGTGTTTCACAATGTCGGCAATATGTTCTTTCTTAAATCACTTAGAATTGATGCGGGCAATGATCCAAGAGCGCGTGATGAAGCTGAGTATTTGCTAACAGAAGCCCAAGCATCTTACAAAAACGCCATCAAACTCGACAATAGCAACTGGGGTACGCGCCGCAATTTAGATCGCGTACTTTCTTTATTACCAGAAGTGCCAACGCCAGGCCTTAGCGACTCTGATTCTCCTGGCATTATCATGGGTAATATTCCTGTTGGTCTGCCTTAAATTAAGGCGCTTTAACTATTAACGAATGAAACGATCGTATGCGAAATTGGATTAATTATTGTAAAAAGAATAAAGACTCTGTCTTATTAGGCAGCGCCTTACTGCTATTATTAGTAGCAATGTTACGCCCTACGATACCAGTCAAGCATGACATTTATACTTACTTGCTTGTCGCGGATATCTCACAGAGTATGAATACGCCTGATATTAAAAAATTGAATGGCAAAAGCATCTCGCGCATGGCGCATATGCAAACACTGATGCATGAGATAGTTTCCTCGCTACCCTGCGGGACCAAAGTGGGGATATCGCTGTTTGCTGGCGTTAGTACTGCAGTCCTTTATCATCCAATTGAAGTCTGCGAAAACTTTCATGCTATCCAAGATACGATCGATCATTTAGATTGGCGCACTGCATGGTCTGGTAATAGTCGTATTCGTGAAAATATATACAGCATTGCTAGAGTATTACGCGCATTCCCTAAAGAGCTCGTTTCGCAAGTGGTTTTTTTTACCGATGGTGAAGAGTCCCCTAAATTACATGTTTTTAATAAAAAAGATTTAAAAGGCGTGCAAGGGGCTAAAGATTGGTTAATTGTTGGTGTGGGGAGCTTAGAAGGTGCTGCCATTCCAAAGCTTAGTCAAGACAATCAAGTGATTGGCTATTGGTCTAACGAAAGCTTTGCTCTACAACCTGGTATTGCCCAAATATCGGAATCTAATATTGGCACCAGAAACGACAGCATTGCTTCTGGTGAATATGATCGTTATATCTCTAAATTAGATGAACCATATCTGAAAGAAGTGACTAAAGAAATAGACGCATTGTATGTACACGGTGACAATATTCACAGCGTACTAGCGATGATGAAAAAACAAAAGCCGGCACGCCGCGACATTGCCCCTTTTGATGTCAGTTGGCTACTGGCAGCATTGGCAGGACTAATGCTACTAGGTGCCTATTATAGTAAGCATCCATTGCGTCGTATGGCAGAAACCATGGGCTTATACAAAAAATCGTTAAACAGACCCTCAGACAAAGAAGCGGCTATCGCACACGATAACTTTCTTAATTAAGTCTTTTGATGTTTCCACCATCTTAACCATACGCGCAACTGTCGATGTTGTTGCAGCTCATGATTAGCAGATAAATGGTTAGCAAATAAAATAAGCGCTGGTAAAGCGCCAAACAATCGTTGTCTGTTTGCTAATTGTAGATTTAAAATAATCATACGCGGATGAATAAAACTTGTTGCCGCTAAGGTCGGTGTAAATTGCCTCCCCTCTTTACTGATCAATTTCAACTGCCCAGTCGGACTCACTTCAATCCGTTGCCACGACCATGGCAATAGTCTTAAAGCATCACGTAAGCTATAGTAAACTGTTGAAAGCACAATCAATGCGACTAATAACAATTTAAATCCACTATATATTGGCAATGTGATTACAATCCAACAGCTTATCGTTGAAATTATGCCAAGCAACCCCAATAATAAAGATGATGGTTTTAGAGCAATATCAATCGCTTGAATTAATTGAGCTTTCATATAAGGTAATATTGACATGACAGAAACAAATTGGCAATCAAGCTTAATCGCACAAGGCGCAGTTTACGAACACGGCGCTATTCAACACTTTGGTGATGCTCAGCAAGCTTTACAAGCAACAGCTACAACTAATACCTTGTGCGATTTATCACACCTTGGTTTACTAGCTTTGTCCGGTGAAGATGCGACTGCGTTTCTACAAGGTCAAGTGACCAATGACGTAAAAGCGTTGAATGGTAGCAATGCACATTACAGCGGCTATTGCACACCAAAAGGCCGTTTGCTAGCACTATTTTTTGCTTTTTCCTATAACAACACCTTGTATTTACAATTTAATCAGACACTGCTAGCACCGATTATGAAGCGTCTAAAGATGTACGTGATGCGATCAAAAGTTGATATACAAGACGTGAGCAACCAAATCGTTCGATTAGGTATTAATGGTCCAAAAGCAGCCTCGATTGTAGAAAAAGTGTTATCAACAACTCCTACTGTTAACGATACAATGACCCCGATTTCACAAGGGCAACAATCGATTGGTACTATGGTTAAACTGCCTAGCATTGCAGAACATCAACGGTTTGAACTATTCATTGACGCAGCACATGCGCAAACCACTTGGGATGCGCTTAAAGCAAACTGTCAGTTAGTTGGCAAACCTTGCTGGGATTGGCTAGATATTCAAACGGGATTGCCTGATATTGTCGAAGCAACTCAAGAGCAATTTGTGCCGCAAATGCTGAATTTAGATTGTTTACACGGCATTAATTTTAAAAAAGGCTGTTACACAGGGCAAGAAATTGTGGCGCGCACCCATTACTTAGGGGCTATTAAACGCCGCACTTATTTAGCAAGCATTACTGCTGACCATGCACCGAGCGCAGGTGATAAAGTGATGGATGACAACGGCAGTGAAGTGGGCCAAATCGTAAAAGTTGCGCCAAATTTGGCTGGCGGTTTTGATGCCTTAATTGAAATACGCATTGAAGCGCAAGCGACTGGTAATATCTTTTTGGACATACATTCTGTCACATTTGGTGAATTACCTTATCGTTTAACAAACGATTGAATGCAAGACCACTATTCGTGCTGTGTTACTGCAGCTGGATTCGCGCCTTCATTGGCTTGCTGATTTAAGCTTGATGAATCAATGACTTGATAAAACACTTCATCAGATTTAATCATCCCCAACTCATTTCGCGCACGCTCTTCTGCTGCGTCATTGCCTTGCTTTAAATCGCGTACTTCAGCTCTTAGTGCATCGTTTCGTTGCTGACTCGCACCATTGTCGAGTTGTTGCTTTACAACTTGCTGATTGACTTTCCAAACACGTAACCAACTACCCTTGCCTAGCCACAATGGATATTGTAGCAAGGCAATCAACGCAATCAGGATAATGGAAAGTGCTCGCAAGGCAATATTTAAACTGTCTTGAACAACTGATAAAAAGCAGATAAACCAGCATAACTAGAAGCGTCGCCAAGCTCCTCTTCAATACGCAACAACTGGTTATATTTTGCTACGCGCTCTGAACGACAAAGTGAACCTGTCTTAATTTGCAAGGCATTGGTCGCTACTGAAATATCAGCAATAGTGGTGTCTTCTGTTTCACCAGAACGATGTGAAATCACCGCAGTGTATCCCGCACGTTTTGCCATTTCGATGGTCTCAAAAGTCTCGGTTAAAGTACCGATTTGATTCACTTTAATCAACACAGAGTTCGCTACTTTCCGTTGAATGCCTTCTTTTAAGATTTTAGCATTGGTCACAAATAAGTCATCGCCAACCAATTGCACTTTATCGCCTAGGCGTTTAGTTAATAAATCCCAACCGTCCCAGTCAAATTCGTCCATTCCATCTTCAATGCTGATAATTGGATATTTGTCGCATAAAGTTGCCAAATAATCACAGAATTGTGCAGAAGTTAGCGATATATTTTCGGAAGCTAATACATACTTCCCCTCTTTGTAAAACTCACTACTGGCACAATCTAAACCTAGGTAAACATCTTTACCCGGCTCATAACCAGCAGCCGTAATCGCTTCCATAATTAACTGCAATGCAGCTTCATTTGAAGGTAAATCAGGGGCAAAACCACCTTCATCACCAACTGTGGTTGCTAAGCCTTTTGCACTGAGTGTTTTTTTCAATTGATGAAAAATTTCTGCGCCACAACGCAATGCTTCTCGGAACGTAGGTAAGCCCGCTGGAATAATCATAAATTCTTGGATATCAACAGAGTTATCGGCATGCTCGCCGCCATTGATAATATTCATCATTGGTGTTGGCATTTGCATACGTCCAGAACCGCCTAAATAACGGTACAAAGGCAAACCACTCTCTTCAGCTGCTGCGCGCGCGCAGGCCATTGAAACTGCTAAAATCGCGTTAGCACCTAAACGTTCTTTATTTGCTGTACCATCTAAATCAATGAGTGTTTTATCAATAAACGCTTGCTCTTCAGCATCTAATCCAATAATGGCTTCAGTAATTTCCGTGTTCACATTCTCAACCGCTTGCAATACCCCTTTACCAAAATAGCGCGCTTTGTCGCCATCACGTAACTCTACAGCTTCTTTTGTACCAGTTGATGCACCTGAAGGCACCGCAGCACGTCCAATAACGCCACTTTCAAGTAGAACATCTGCTTCAATCGTTGGGTTTCCGCGTGAATCCATAATTTCGCGGGCAATAACATCGACAATTGCGCTCATCGTTTTTTCCTTTGGTAATCTAAGTATTTAAAAATTGTATGTGTTAAATCAAGTTTTAATCAAAATTGTTTATAGCGACATCTCAGCAAATCCTGCTTTTTTGACCAAATGGTCAATGTCGACTAATACCTGTATTAAATCTTCCATTCTATCTAATGGCCAAGCATTAGGGCCATCTGACAATGCCATTACTGGGTTTGGATGTGTTTCCATAAATACGCCAGCGATACCACTTGCCACGGCCGCGCGTGCCAATACAGGCACATGCTCCCGCTGACCGCCACTTTTGTCGCCTTGACCCCCAGGCTGCTGCACAGAATGCGTTGCATCAAATACGACAGGACAATGGGTTTCACGCATCGTAGCAAGACCACGCATATCAGAAACCAAGGTGTTATAACCAAATGAAGCGCCACGTTCACACACCATAATATTGTCAATACCGCCATTAGCTTCTTTAGCTTTATTGACCACTTGTAACATATCGTGCGGCGCTAAAAATTGGCCTTTTTTAATATTCACAGGCTTACCAGATTGTGCACAAGCCATAATGAAATCAGTTTGACGACACAAAAAAGCAGGCGTTTGTAACACATCAACCACCGCCGCCACATAGGGAACTTGCTCTGCCGTATGCACATCGGTTAATACTGGCACGCCAATTTGACTTTTCACTTCATCTAAAATTCTCAACCCTTCTTCCATCCCAAAACCGCGGAAGGTTTTAGTTGAGCTACGGTTCGCTTTATCGTAAGAAGATTTATAAATAAATGGCACGCCAATGCGCTCTGCCATTTCTTTTAACTGACCAGCCGTTTCAATCGCAAATTCGCGCGATTCAATCACACACGGGCCTGCAATTAAGAATAAAGGCTGATGCAAGCCAACTTCAAAGCCACATAATTTCATTTATTTGATTCCTTTATGAGCTAACGCAGCCTTAACATAAGCGCTGAACAATGGATGTCCAGCGCGCGGATTTGAGGTAAATTCAGGGTGGAATTGGCAAGCAACAAACCACGGATGAATTGCTTCTGGCAATTCAATCATCTCGCAAAGTTGCTCAGTCGGCGTGCGCGCAGAAATCACCAAACCAGCAGCTTTTAATTGCTCTACATAATGGTTATTTACTTCATAACGATGACGATGACGCTCATTCACTTGCTCACCATAAATGCTCGCAGCTTTCGTGTTTGGCTCAATCGGGCAAGATTGTGCACCTAAACGCATGGTGCCGCCCAAGTCAGAGTTGGCATCGCGCTTCTCAATTTTGCCTGATGCATCTTGCCACTCATCAATCAGTCCAACTAACTTGTGTTCTACCTCTGGATTAAATTCGGTACTATTCGCATCTGTTAAACCTGCTACATTTCGCGCATATTCAATCACCGCCAATTGCATACCTAAACAAATGCCAAGGTAAGGAATTTTATTTTCGCGGGCATATTGAATGGTTTGAATTTTGCCTTCTGTTCCGCGTTTACCAAACCCACCTGGAATCAAAATCGCATCCATATTCTTTAATACATCTGTGCCGTTCTTTTCAATCTCTTCACTATCAATGAAGTGAATTTTGACTTTAGATTCTGTATGAATACCAGCATGAATCAGTGCTTCTGTAAGCGATTTATAAGACTCGGTTAAATCGACATATTTACCAACAAAAGCCACATCCAAATGATGAATAGGATTAGCTAAGGCATGGGTGATTTTCTGCCATTCACTCAGGTCAGCTGCTTTTGCCAAGATACCTAGCTTATGGCAGACAATTTCATCCATCATTTGATCGTGCAATAACAATGGAATTTTATAAATAGAATCGGCATCTACCGCACTAATAACTGATTCAAAACGCACGTTGGTGAATAGTGCAATCTTGCGACGCTCTTCTTCAGGAATTTCGTGCTCGGCACGACATAATAGTAAATCTGGCTGTATACCAATCTCGCGCAACTCTTTCACCGAGTGCTGCGTTGGTTTAGTTTTTAATTCGCCAGCTGTCGGAATCCAAGGTAGTAAAGTCAAATGCACATAACAAACGTTCTGGGGACCTTCTTCAAAACCCATTTGGCGAATCGCCTCTAAGAAAGGCAAAGATTCAATATCGCCGACGGTACCGCCGACTTCCACAATCGCGACGTCAGCACCTTTTGCACCGGCACGGATATTCAATTTCATTTCATCGGTAATATGTGGAATGACCTGTACTGTTTTACCTAAATACTCACCACGGCGCTCTTTTTTAATCACGTTTTCGTAAATTTGACCCGTGGTAAAGTTATTAGATTTACCCATTTTTGCACTAATAAAACGCTCGTAATGGCCTAAATCTAAATCGGTTTCTGTACCGTCATCGGTCACAAATACCTCACCGTGTTGGAAAGGTGACATGGTGCCCGGATCAACGTTGATATACGGGTCTAGTTTCAGCATGGTCACATTAAGGCCGCGCGACTCGAGGATAGCCCCCAAGCTTGCCGCTGCAATGCCTTTTCCTAAAGAAGAAACAACACCGCCGGTTACGAATACATATTTGGTCATGGAAAGGCTTTATAAGAATAATTGCAGACGAGAAACTATTTTACGTTAAAGGCGATATAACCACAATTAAACACCGCGCCAATTTTCATAAAAATGAATTATAGATTCCACTTTCCATAACCCTCAAACTGCTTAAATACCGCTTGCATTTCATCTATCGTCAATAAAGGCGGAGTTGGCGTCACTTGCAATAAGCGCCAATATTGCTCACAAAGATTTTCTACTTCCACCGTTATCGCTAAAGCTTCTTCCAAACTCGCCCCTATGGCAATCATGCCGTGATTGGCTAACAAACAGGCTTTGCGGTCTATTAATGCGAGTATTGCAGCATCTGATAGTGCTTGTGTGCCAAACAAGGCATAAGGCGCACAACGGATATGATCGCCGCCTGCGATGGCAATCATATAGTGAAATGATGGAATATCTTTGTGCAAGCAAGCGATGGTAGTGGCGAACATGCTATGGGTATGAATCACTGCATTAATTTCTGGTCGCTGTTGATAAATATCACGATGAAAAAACCATTCTGAAGAAGGCTTTTTATTCGCTTCCACGCTGCCATCTAGCTGCATATTGACCATATTATTAGGCGTTATTTCTTCAGCATCTACACCACTTGGGGTGATGATAAAGCCGGCCTTATTGCGCACACTGCAGTTACCAGAAGTGCCTTTGTTTAAACCGAGTGCCACCAACTTTTGCGTTGTTTTGACTAATTGCTCTCTCATATTCAGACTATCCTTGCGACAGATTACTTGGGGTAAAAACACCTTTTTCGGTAATGATACCCGTAACCAAGCGCGCAGGCGTGACATCAAACGCGGGGTTGGCGGCTTTACTTTCTGCTGGCATCACCCGAATCGTTTGTACACTTCCATCCGCTGTATGTCCTTGCATATAAGCGACTTCATCTTGGTGCCGCTCCTCTATTTCAATATTATCCCCATGGGCTAACTCAGCATCGATTGTCGGGCTAGGCACTGCCGCATAAAAAGGAATTTGATTATCATATGCGGCCAGTGCTTTTAAGTAAGTACCAATTTTATTACATACATCGCCATTGACTGCTACACGGTCTGCGCCAACAATCACCATATCAACCTGCCCTTGTTGCATTAAATGACCGCCTGCATTATCTGAAATGACGGTATGTGGCACGCCATGTTGCCCAAGCTCCCATGCGGTTAAACTGGCGCCTTGATTACGTGGGCGCGTTTCATCTACCCAAACATGAATAGCCAAACCAGCATCATGTGCGGCATAAATCGGTGACAATGCCGTACCAAAATCAACGGTTGCCAACCAACCTGCGTTGCAATGAGTCAGGATATTAAATGTCTTATGTTGATGTAATCGTTGAATCAGCGTTAGCCCATGCTGACCTATCATTTTGTTTTGCTCTACATCTTCATCTGCAATCTTCGCAGCCTCTTGCCATGCGACATGAAGCCGCTCAGCTGGTGCAATGGTTGTTAAGTGTGCAACCATACGATTAACCGCCCAAGCCAAATTAACCGCAGTTGGCCTTGATGCAATTAATTGTTTAGCGGCTAACCATAGATAAGCATCATCAACTTTGTTGATCATAGCCAAAGCAACACCATAAGCCGCTGAGGCACCAATCAATGGTGCACCCCGTACTTGCATAGTGCTGATGGCGTGAATCATTTTTTCAACCGAGTCAATTTGTACAATCTGAAAACAAAAAGGGAGCTTGGTCTGATCGATGATTGAAACCATCCTACTTGATGAATTTGGCCAAATTGTTCGATAGTGGGTGTTATTTACAAACATAAAATTCGGTCTCAGGGCAACCTTAACAATGATAAAACGTGTAAAAAAATTTAAATAAATGCCTTGCTATTTATTGATAAGTATTTTTTCTCATTTTCCATCCACAAAATCTGTGGATAACTTTGTGGATTAAAGTGACATAAAAACGTAACTTACCAATTTCAAAGGGTTTTTTTAAAAAGTTCATTTTTTAATCTATTTATTTATTCAATAAAATCAATAACTTACCGTATCTCATTGGTTTTATACTGTTTTTTAGCCATAGTTAATGTAACGCTTCAACTCGTGTGCATAAGTGAGCTATTTTAGGCAAAACTTCGAGAGCATTTTTTCTTGTTATTTCAATGATTTGCGACACAGGAATGCCCCTCAAATCAGCTAAAGTGGTTGCAATGAGTATTAACTCTTTTGGACTATTGCGCTCTTTTTTTTCTAACCAAGCTGGCGGCATATCGGGGGCATCGGTTTCCAGCACAATCGCCTCTAATGGTAGATTTTTAGCAAGTTCTCGAATTTTCAATGCGCGTGGATACGTCATTGCGCCACCGAATCCCAGCTTAAATCCTAGCTCGATAAACGCTTCCGCTTGTTGCATACTGCCATTAAAGGCATGTGCAATCCCGCCTTTTACTTTAGTCCTTCTTAAATGCTTTAATACCTCATCAATCGCGCCACGCACATGCAGAATAACCGGCAAATCATGTGCCTGCGCAAGGTTAAGTTGCTCACAAAAAAAATACTCTTGCGTTTCTTTATTCTGCTTAGTCACATAAAAATCTAACCCAATCTCACCAATAGCCACTAGCTTATTCTGTTGCGCCATAGTTTCAGCAACCAAAGCGCTGAGCTTTAAAACATCGCTAGGGCTTATATTGTCAACATACATAGGATGCATACCCAACGCATAACAGCACTGTGGATACTGCGCCGATAACGCAGCAACGTGTGAAAAATTATCCGGTGTGACCGCGGGAACAACAACCATGCTCACCCCTGATCCTATGGCTTGTTTTAGTATTTGTTCACGATCAGCGTCAAACTCGGCGGCATCTAAATGACAATGGGTATCAATGATATTCATGGCAACTTATTTAACGCGGCTATTCATTTAATGAGCACGCTTTTGAATAGCACATTTAGCTAACAGCCGAATATCACTACCAAACTGGCGGACATCATGAACATCTAAACTAACAATAGCTTCCATTGTTTGCAAAGAAGGCAATGCAAACATCCCTTTGCCAATACTACCCATGAATATTGGCGCGTAATAAAGAATGAATTCATCAATTAGATCTAAGGCCATTAGCCCCCCATTCAAACCCTCGCCGCCTTCTACCATCACCTCATTCACTTCTATACTTACAAGGTGGCTTAATAAGCTTTTTAGACACACTTTACCTGCTGCATCAGGGATGCAAATGAGCCCAATACCCATCGCGGTTAGTTGCGCCGCTTTATGCTGTGAATCAGTAGCAAAAGCAATCAACACTTGTGGATTACTCAATAGCTTCGCATCTAACGGTGTTCGCAATTGGCTATCCACAATCACGCAGATTGGCTGGCGCTCAATGGCTAACTCGCGCACACTTAAACTGGGATTATCTTGTAAAATCGTCCCGATACCCGTCATGATGGCACAAGATTGTGCACGCCACTGTTGCACATCCGTGCGCGCTGCTGCGCCTGTAATCCATTGACTAATACCATTACTTAACGCTGTTTGACCATCTAGACTTGCGGCAATTTTACTGCGCACCAATGGCATACGATGCTTCATCCGCTTAATAAAACCTGCGTTTAACGCCTCAGCTTGCTGCTGCATTAAACCTGTTAATACGCGAATGCCACTAGCTTGTAACATGGTAGAACCGCGACCTGATACCAAAGGATTGGGATCTTGCATGGCAATGATGACCGTTGCCACACCCGCTTTGATTACAGCTTCTGCACAGGGCGGTGTGCGCCCATGATGGCTACAGGGCTCTAAAGTGACATAAACGGTTGCGCCTTTTGCCATTGCGCCCGCTTGTTTTAATGCGTGCACTTCAGCATGTGGTGAACCTGCTCTTAAATGCGCGCCTGCACCGACTATTTTTCCGTCTTTAACAATCACGCAGCCAACTCGCGGATTGGGCATTGTGGTAAAGAGTCCTTGCTGAGCTAACCGCAAAGCCTGCGCCATAAACAAGTGATCATCAGGCGTGAAGTCAGTCATCTGGTTAAGGGCTACTTTAACTCTTTAAGGGCATCGCGAAAATCATCCGCATCTTGAAAACTACGATAAACCGACGCAAATCGAATATAGGCAACTTTATCTAATTTGCGCAATTCCGCCATGACTAACTCACCGATTTGGCGTGAAGGCACTTCACGCTCACCCAATATCAGTAACTTGCTACGGATATGTTGTAATGCCTCTTCTATTAACTCAGCGGAAACAGGTCGTTTATGTAGGGCAAGAAAAAAACCCTCACGCAACTTCTCATCTTTAAATTCTTCACGATTGCCATTACCTTTGATGACTTGCGGCAATCGTAAATCAGCTTTCTCATAGGTGGTAAAGCGCTTATCGCAACTTCCACAGCGACGGCGACGGCGAACTGAATCACCATCTTCATTCACGCGTGAATCAACGACTTGCGTATCATCGGCATTACAAAACGGACATTTCATTAATAGAGGTGAGTCTTATGCATTATAAACAGGGAAACGTGAAGTTAATTCATGTACTCTGGTTTTAGTCGCGGCAATCGCTTCTTCGTCAGCAGGATTATCCAACACATCCGCAATTAAATGAGCGACTAATCTAGCTTCTTCCTCTTTAAATCCTCGCGTCGTAATCGCTGGCGAACCAATACGAATACCAGAGGTAACAAAAGGACTTTCAGGATCATTCGGAATCGCATTTTTATTAACCGTAATATGCGCTAAACCAAGCACCGCATCTGCCGCTTTACCAGTTAAACCTTTAGCACGTAAATCAACCAAAAACACATGTGACTCAGTACGGCCTGATACGACACGTAAACCTCGTTCGGTTAATGTTTCTGCCATCACAATTGCATTTTTAACTACTTGCGCTTGATATGCTTTAAATTCAGGCGTTGCCGCCTCTAAAAAAGCGGTCGCCTTTCCTGCAATGACGTGCATAAGTGGCCCACCTTGCAAGCTTGGGAAGACACTTGAGTTTAATTTTTTCTCAAACTCCGCTTTTGCCATAATGATACCGCCGCGTGGGCCGCGTAACGTTTTATGCGTAGTCGATGTCACAAAGTCAGCATGTGGAACTGGATTAGGGTAAACACCGCCCGCAATTAAGCCAGAATAATGCGCCATATCCACCATAAAATAAGCGCCAACTTTTTTAGCAATTTCTGCCATACGTGCCCAATCAAAACGCAAGGCATAAGCAGAAGCACCACCGATTAATAAATTTGGCTTAGTTTCTATTGCTAAACGTTCCATTTCATCGTAGTCAATTTCTTCTTGCTCATTTAAACCATAAGCAACGACGTTAAATAGTTTGCCAGAAATATTCGCTGGCGAACCATGCGTTAAATGGCCACCATGACCAAGATTCATTCCCATAATCGTGTCGCCAGGTTTCAATATCGCAAAATACACCGCTTGATTCGCTTGTGAGCCAGAGTGTGGTTGCACGTTGGCATACTCTGCACCATAAAGCGCTTTTAAACGGTCAATCGCCAATTGCTCAACTTGGTCAACATATTCACATCCGCCGTAAAAGCGTTTGCCAGGATAACCTTCTGCATACTTATTTGTTAACAGTGAACCTTGTGTTTCCATCACGGCTGGGCTGGTGTAGTTCTCAGAAGCAATGAGCTCGATATGTTGTTCTTGACGCATGACTTCCGCATCAATTAATTTTGCAATGGCAGGATCAGTAAGATGAAGCTTTTTTGAATGGCTAAACATAGGGTAATGATGTCCAAAATGACTAGTTAGAATGATCACATATTCTAGCATGCCATCTTGTTAGTTAAAACTGGTGTCTGCTATATAAGCGCGCTAAATAAACACTCCAAGTCTAGACATGTCGTGCACTAAAACCATGCACCACAGTGATGCCATGCCTATTAATAAGGCTAAATCATTGACATCAAAACACTAACCAATTGATTGTTAATGAAAATAATATTGGCACACTCTTTGCTGTAATTAAAACAGAGCGTAATTCTCCAAGTTTCGTCTCCTCCCTTCTCCCAACCCTAGTGGTTGGGATTTTTTTTGCCCTTTCCCTACTAATTATAAGCAAGCTATAATGAATCATTGTAGATTAATTGAGCCAAACAAATATGAAGTGGACAGACACACAACGCATTGCAGAAGACTTATACGATCAATACGAAACAGTTGATCCAACAACCATCCGTTTTACTGATCTGATGCAATGGGTGATGGACTTAGATGGTTTTGATGACACCGAAGAACATTGCGGAGAGAAAGTATTAGAAGCCATTCAACTCGCTTGGATTGATGAAGCGAGCTAGTGATGTTTGAAGCATTGCTTGGGCTATTAATCAAGCATTTCATTTGCGATTTTCCGTTGCAAATGTTTCCATGGCTATATCAAAATAAAGGCCGTTACTTGCATCCTGGCGGTATCGTTCATGCAGGTACGCATGGAGTAGGCACATTGATTGCACTGAGCTTCTTTTTTGATACAAAGCTGTCCATTTTTTATGCGTTAGTTGATATGTTGCTGCATTATCATATTGATTGGGCAAAAATGAATTTGTCACGCCACTATGGTTTAAAGCCCAACAATAGTGAATGGTTTTGGGTACTCCTCGGTTTAGATCAACTATTACACCATCTTACTTACTTTGCGATTGTTTACTATGCATTCAAATACAGTTTTTTCTAACAACAACGTTCCCAAAGAAATTTTCAAAGCCTACGATATCCGCGGCATCGTTGGCAAAACGCTCACGTCAACCATTGTTGAAGCCATTGGTCATGCGCTTGGTAGTGAAGCCATTGCACGCAAACAGAAAGCAATTTGTATTGGTTACGATGGTCGTTTATCAGGGCCTGAACTAGCTGTTGCCCTGTCACGCGGCATTCGCAAAGCAGGAGTTGATGTGATTAATTTAGGTTTAGTCGCAACACCTGTGGTGTATTTTGCTGCATATCATCTTAAAACCGATTGCGGCGTCATGGTCACGGGCAGTCATAATCCACCTGATTATAATGGCTTAAAAATGGTACTTGGCGGCGAGACTTTATCAGGAGAAACCATCCAAGCATTACGCCAACGAATAGAAAATAATGATTTGGCTGCTGGCGAAGGCACTGAGCGTAGCTATTATATTGATGATGAATATATCGCTAAAATCAGCAGCCACATTCAACTAGCACGGCCGATGAAGATTGCAGTGGATTGTGGCAATGGGGTTGCGGGGGCCTTTGCAAAAAAACTCTATCAAGCATTAGATTGTGAAGTTGAAGAGTTATTTTGCGAAGTGGATGGTCATTTTCCCAATCATCATCCCGACCCTTCCGTGCCAGAAAATCTCACTGATTTAATCAATGCGCTAAAAAAAGGCAATGCTGAAATTGGCTTAGCTTTTGATGGTGATGGCGACCGCTTAGGCGTGGTGACAAAAGACGGCAATATTATTTATCCCGATCGTCAATTATTGTTGTTCGCCGAAGATGTATTAAAGCGCGAACCAGGCGCGACCATTATTTATGATGTAAAATCCACGCGTAACTTAGCACCATGGATTTCTGGGCGCGGTGGCAAGCCATTGATGTGGAAAACAGGTCACTCGCTAGTTAAAGCTAAAATGAAAGAAACTGGCGCTGCACTGGCTGGCGAAATGAGCGGTCATACTTTTTTTAAAGAGCGTTGGTATGGCTTTGATGATGGTTTATATGCAGGCGCACGCCTACTAGAAATTCTGAGCCGATTTGATGACCCGTCTGCTGTGCTCAATGCTTTGCCAGACAGCGTCAGCACACCAGAACAACATATCCAAATGCAAGAAGGTGAACCACATATCTTAATTGCCAAGCTGCAACAAACTGCCATATTTAAGGATGCAGCAGTATTAACAATTGATGGTTTGCGTGTGGAATATGCTGATGGCTTTGGCCTAATGCGCCCTTCTAATACAACCCCTGTAATTGTATTGCGTTTTGAAGCGGATAATGCAGTCGCATTAAAGCGTATTCAAGATTGTTTTAGAACAGTCATTTTAGCGGCAGCACCAGAGGCAAAGCTTCCTTTTTAAGGTATGTCCTGTTTATTCTATGTCTAAAAATGCACTTCTTATTACTGCTATTTGGATTGGCATTGGTATAGCCATTTATTATCTCGCCGATAACATTCAAAATCCGAATAGAATTAATGCCTTAGGATCAGATACTGAGGTGGTACTGAAGCGGGGTTTAGATGGCCATTATCGCGCGGAAGCATTGATTAATGCGCAAAAAGTCAATGTGCTAGTCGATACTGGCGCCACTGGGGTTGCAATTTCACAAGCGGTTGCCGACAGGCTTAATCTAAAAAGCGTTTCAGCTATTCGAACATCGACTGCCAATGGTGAAAGTATCGGTTATTTAGTCAGATTAGATTCAGTTAAACTTGGTGGAATAGAAGCTAGTAATGTTGCGGCCTCAATTGCACCAGGCTTGCAAGGCGATGTTTTACTGGGCATGAGCTTTTTAGGACGGATGGATGTTCGATTGTATAAAGGTGAAATGACCATCAAACCCGTTGTCGATTAAATGCAGACCAAAATGAACGCTAAACAAAAAAAGCCAGATAATCTTCGGCTGTTTGTTTAAGTAATCACTGTCGGCTTTTCTCTGCCAGTAAGTGCTTTTAAATCCGAGATTTGCAATGCGATTTGAATCATTTCTTTCAAAGCTTCTTGCGCATCTAAATGGTGGTTCGCCATATCAGGTTCAAACGCTTCCAAATAAATGCGAATGGTTGCACCATCTGTTCCAGTGCCAGACAATCTAAAGACGATACGAGAACCATCAGTAAATAAAATTCTGATGCCCTGTAATTGACTAATGGAACCATCAACTGGATCTGTGTAGGCAAAATCATCACAGGTTTTCACTTCATAATGACCGAGTTGCTGACCTACTAGCGCCTTAAATTGATCACGAATATGGCTAATGACATTATTGGCATCTGCCGTTGGAATCGTTTCATAATCATGGCGCGAATACACATTGCGACCATATTCAGCCCAATGCGTTTTTACGATAGCCTCAACACTTTGTTTTTTAGCAGCAATAATATTAAGCCAGCATAGCACGGCCCACAATCCATCTTTTTCTCTGATATGGCTAGAACCAGTACCAAAGCTTTCTTCGCCACATAATGTGACCTTACCTGCATCCATTAAATTGCCAAAAAACTTCCAACCAGTTGGCGTTTCATAGCACTCAATGCCCATTTTTTTAGCCACGCGATCAACCGCACCACTGGTCGGCATTGAGCGTGCCACGCCAGCAATACCGCTTTGATAAGCTGGAATCAAATGTGCATTGGCCGCAATAATGGCCAAACTATCAGAAGGCGTAACAAAAAAACCTTTACCCAAAATCATATTGCGATCACCATCACCATCTGATGCCGCACCAAAATCAGGTGCTTTTTTTCCATACACAATGTCAACTAAGTCATGCGCATAAGTCAAATTGGGATCAGGATGACCACCACCAAAACTCTCACTGAGTTCACAGTTCATTAAAGTACTTTTCTTCGCACCTAATCGATGCTGCAAGATTTCTTTTGCATAAGGACCAGTTACCGCATGCATAGCATCAAACTTTAAAGTAAAGCCATCAGCCAGCAATGATTTAATTGCCGCAAAATCAAACATTGTTTCCATTAAATCTGCGTAGTCAGCGACTGGATTAATGACTTCTACAGTAAAACCATCTACTGTTGTTTTACCCAAAATATCTAAATCAATTTCTGGTATATCAGCAACTTTATATGTTTGCAGCACTTTACTATTTTCAAAAATCGCTTCGGTAATTTTTTCAGGCGCTGGCCCGCCGTTGACGGTATTATATTTAATGCCAAAATCCTCATCTGGTCCAGCAGGATTATGACTAGCAGAAAGAATAATGCCGCCAAAAGTTTGATATTGACGAATAATATGTGAAGCCGCTGGTGTAGATAAAATACCGCCTTGCCCAATAATCAACTTACTAAAGCCATTAGCTGCAGCCATTTGAATAATGGTTTGGATTGCTGTGCGATTGTAGAAACGACCATCCCCACCCAACGTCAATACAGCATTCTGTGGCGAAGTTAATGTATCAAAAATACTTTGTACAAAATTTTCAAGATAATGTGGCTGTTGAAAAACGCTTACTTTTTTGCGTAAACCAGATGTCCCTGGTTTTTGATCTAAAAAAGCTTGAGTTGCTACCGTCTTGATTTGCATGTAAGTCGTCTCTAACTAGCTTTAAAAGTGAATTGGTCGGAACGGCAAGATTTGAACTTGCGACCCCTTGTCCCCCAGACAAGTACGCTACCAGACTGCGCTACGCCCCGAATGCACTCACTGAGTGTTTCATTATTATAAAGCAAAACAACTAATGACTTTTGCTATAACAGTTAAGTTTTAGCGACGATATTGATACAGGTGATTGCGCTTAATTAAGCACGAAGTAACTGAATGACTTGTTCAATTTGATGACGAACTGTAGTTATGCTTTCTGTTATTGCTATTTGCGAAGCTGATGCAACACTCGTTACTTGAGCGGTGTGTGAAGCCTCATGAGCATTGTCACCTTCTAATCCATCAAGGCGATTACGTGCACCACTGATAGTAAACCCCTGCTCGTATAAAAGCTCTCTAATCTTACGAATGAGCAACACTTCATGATGTTGGTAATATCGACGGTTGCCACGGCGTTTAACTGGTTTTAAGTGGGTAAACTCTTGTTCCCAATAGCGCAACACATGTGGCTTAACGCCACATAATTCACTGACCTCACCAATCGTAAAATAACGTTTGGCTGGGATTGGTGGTAACAGTACATTTTTAAGTGATTCAGGCATCTGCGATTATTGCGGCCAAATTATTGTAAAGAATAATGCGCTTCAACTTTACCTTTTAATTTTTGGCTTGCGTGAAAAGTCACGACGCGACGTGCTGAAATTGGAATTTCCTCACCTGTTTTTGGGTTACGACCTGGTCGTTCTGCTTTTTTACGCAGCTCAAAATTACCAAAACCTGACAACTTAACACTATCGCCACTTTCTAATGCAACTCTTAACTCTTCGAAAAAAGCTTCAACCATATCTTTAGCTTCACGCTTATTGAGTCCAACTTGCTCAAATAGCAAATCAGCTAAATCAGCTTTCGTTAATGTCATAAATGCTCCCTGCCTAGCTTTTCATCTGTTTTATATCAGCAGTTAAGTTAGTTCCTTAACTGCGCGTCAAATTTATTTTCTAATAGTGACAGCAGTTTAGCCATTGCAGCCTCTGCTTTAGAATCAACCATCGTTATATGAGTATCTTGCATAAGTATAAGAAATGCAAGGCTTTTTTTGTTTTCAGCAACACCTTTTCCTTGATAGATGTCAAATAATTGAATCTTTTGCAACAACGGTATTTTAGCAGCATAAACCGCATCAATCACTGCTTGCACTTCCACCTGCTCATCAACAACGATGGCAATATCACGCCGCACTGGAATAGTTTTTAACACTTCTTGATAGCGAGGCACTTGTGTTTGCAGTAACGCCTGCTTCTCTAACTCGAATAATATGGTGCTCTTAGGCAAATCATAATGTTGGTGCCATTTTGGATGTAATTTGCCGAGCCAACCAACCGTCATTCCATTAATATAGATGCGTGCAGTTTGTCCTGGATGCAGCGCAGGGTGCGTTTCTTTTGAGTAAGTTGCTTGATCATGCGTTAACCTATCAACCATTGCTTTCACATCATAAAAATCCGCATCTCGTGCAGCCTCACTCCACTGCTCAGGCAACACAGCACCATAACATAAACCAGCGACATGTGTTTCTTCTCTATATCCATTGTCTAGACGATAAAAAGTGCTACCAACTTCAAACAACATGGCGCGCTCTTGTTTGCGGTTTAGGTTATAGGTTAATACCTCTAATAATCCACCCCATAATCCTGACCGCATTACGCTCAAGTTGCTCGCCATTGGGTTTTTAAGTTTAATCGGATTAGGGTTGGCTAATAAATCCCGCTCCCAACTTTCATCAACAAAGCTATACGTCACGACCTCTTGATAACCTTGCGTTTGCATAAGCTCTTTTAACCAATGTTCACTTAGCTGAGCGGCAGGTAAAGGCAACATACTTAAGTTAGCAACGGGTGCAATAGCTGGGATTTTGTCATAGCCATGTAAACGCGCTATTTCCTCAATTAAATCGGCTTCGCGTTCAATATCAAAGCGATAAGTCGGCGCCTGTACAATAAAACTGTCGCCTTCCTCTTGGAATGAAAAGCCCAATTGCAACAGAATTGCACCAACCTTCTCTCTTGCAATATCAATACCAAGCACAGATCGCACACGCGCATATCGCAAGGTGACCAATTGACGTTCAGGTAAATTAGCAACTGCTTCAGTGATTGGTCCTGCTTGACCACCACAGATGGTTAACACCAATCCAGTCGCACGTTCTAACGCTTGTTTGGTATTGCCATAGTCAACGCCACGCTCAAAGCGATAAGAAGAGTCTGTACTTAATCCCAGTCGGCGTGCTTTGCCAGCCATCACATCAGATGTAAAAAAAGCAGATTCTAGAAAGATATTTTTGGTTTGATCGGTGACAGAAGTTGGCTCACCACCCATGACGCCAGCCAAGGCGATAGGACCTGAATCATCAGCAATGACTAAATCATCAGTAAGCAGCTTTGCTTCTGTATCATTCAATAGCTTAATGCACTCATTTAGCTGTGCGAAACGCACTGTAATATCACCTTTTAATTGATCAGAATCAAAGGCGTGCATGGGTTGACCAAGCTCTAGTAACACATAATTAGTAATATCAACAACTACGCTAATGCTACGCAAACCACTGCGCTCTAATGCGCGAATCATCCAATCTGGCGTTTCTGCACTGACATTAACACCTTCAATCATACGTCCAAAATAACTGGGACAAGCAGCAGACTCAGCGACATTTACCGTTACCGCTTTAGTAGAATCAAGTTTAGCGGCAGTGATCGTCGGCAAAGTCATTGTTGCGCCAGTTATTGCAACAACATCACGTGCAATACCTAAAATACTTAAACAATCTGCACGATTTGGCGTTAATTTAATGGTATATAAAGTGTCATCCAAGCCTAAATATTCTCGTACATTTTGACCAACGGTTGCAGATACAGGCAACGCTAACAAGCCATCTGCCTGTTCAGCCAAGCCTAATTCTTTGGCAGAACACAGCATGCCAAACGATTCAACACCGCGCACTTTTGCTTTTTTAATCTCAAAATCTGCCAACTTAGCCCCCAACATTGCACATGGCGCTTTTAACCCAACGCGTGCGTTTGGTGCGCCACACACAATTTGTAATGGCTCTGCTTGCCCAATATCAACCTTGCACAATTGCAAACGGTCGGCATCAGGATGCTTTTCCACCGCAATAATTTCGCCAATAACGACATTATTGAAAGGCTGAGCAACAAGCGCTTGCTCTTCAACCTCTAAACCCGCCATGGTCAATGCTTGTCCAAGCTCATCTGCATTCATCGCAGGATTAACAAATTGACGTAACCAATATTCAGAAAATTGCATATTTATATCTATCTATTTAGAAAATTGGCTTAAGAAGCGCAAATCATTATTGAAAAAGTGGCGCAAATCATTGACGCCATAGCGCAACATCGCTAGTCGCTCAACACCTAATCCAAAAGCAAAACCTTGATATTGTTCACTATCAATATTCACGTGCCTAAACACCTCTGGATGCACCATGCCACAACCACCAATTTCTAACCAACCACCATTCCAGCTCATGTCCATTTCTGCTGATGGCTCTGTAAATGGAAAAAATGACGGACGAAAACGAACAACCAAATCATCTCGCTCAAAAAAGCGCTGTAAGAAATCTTGAACTACGCCTTTTAGATTAGCAAAACTAATGTCTTTATCTACCCACAAACCTTCCACTTGATGGAACATTGGTGAGTGAGTCGCATCCGAATCAACGCGATATACGCGGCCAGGTGCAATAATTTTTAGCGGCGGCGTTTTATTTTGTTTTAAGGCGTTTTCCATATAATGCACTTGTACTGGTGAAGTATGTGTCCGCAACACATGCGCATCATCCACATAAAACGTATCATGCATTGCACGCGCAGGATGATTTTCAGGAATATTGAGTGCCGTAAAGTTATAGAAATCCGTTTCAATTTCTGGACCAGTGGCTACATCAAAACCAACTGAATGAAATAACTGCTCTATCCGTCGCAATGTAAGAGAAACTGGATGCAAGCCCCCTTTTGATTGTGTACGCGCTGGCAATGTCACATCCAAGGACTCGCTTGCCAATTGCGCCGCTTGTGTTGCATTTGAAATTGCATCGCGCTTTGCATTCAATGCTGCTTCTATACCTTTTTTTACGATATTAATCGCCGCACCAGCTGCTGGACGTTCTTCCGCAGATAGCTTACCTAAGCCTTTTAACGCATCGGTCAGCAATCCTGCTTTGCCTAAATATTTTGCTTTAGCATCTTCCAGTGCGGTTGTTGTATCACAAGCGGCGAAATCTGCTTGGGCTTCTGTGATTAAATGGTCTAAATTTGCCATGTCACTCTTAAATGATTAAATTGTTTAAAACCAAATGCTTTCTAATTACAAATCGATTGATTCGAATCAGTTAATTATAAATCAAATGGTTTAAGAAAAAAAAAGAGGCCGTAGCCTCTTTTTTTGATAGAAATAACTACGCTGCTAAACCTGTTTTTGCCAATTCTACGAATTTTGCAAAAGCATCTTTATCAAACACAGCTAAATCTGCTAATACTTTACGATCCACTTCAATGGCTGATTTTTTTAAACCATTCATGAAACGGCTATAAGTCAAACCAAACTCGCGTGCGCCAGCATTGATACGAGCAATCCATAATGTACGGAATTGACGTTTTTTCTGACGGCGGTCACGGTAAGCATATTGACCAGCTTTCATTACCGCTTGCTTAGCAACGCGGTAAACATTTTTACGACGGCCGCGGTAACCTTTAGCGGCTTTTAATACTTTTTTGTGTCTTGCGCGAGCGACGACACCACGTTTTACTCTAGGCATATCATTCTCCTTATCGTGTTGGCATCATTGCGCGCACGCGCTTGACATCAGTTGATGAAATAATTTCAGTACCACGCAATTTACGTTTTTGCTTGGTTGTTTTCTTAGTCAAGATATGACGAAGATGAGAGTGGGTACGTTTTACTTTACCATTTCCCAAGAACTTAAAGCGCTTTTTGGCGCTGCTCTTTGTTTTCATTTTTGGCATTTTGTTCTCCTTAAGAGTAATTAAGAGTGCTTAGGCATGCCTTTTTGGCCAGTTCACTCATGAAAATCTAATACTAATTTCTTCTTTTGTTTGGTCTGTCGCTTTAGTTGCTTAGGGCTTTTACTATTGTTGTGCTTTTACTATTTTTTTATGGGTAGCTTTTTAATCGCAGAAAGCACCATCACCATTTGGCGACCTTCCATTTTTGGAAACTGCTCAACAACTGCAACTTCTTCTAAATCGGCCTGAACTCGTCTTAGTAAATCTAAACCAAATTCTTGGTGAGTAATCTCACGACCTCTGAAACGTAACGTGCATTTAACCTTATCACCATCTTCCAAAAAACGGGTGATATTGCGCACTTTAATCACATAATCACCTGTATCTGTTGCAGGACGGAACTTTACTTCTTTAATCTGCACTTGCTTTTGCTTAAGCTTTTGCTCGTGCATACGCTTGCTTTCAGCGTATTTAAATTTGCCGTAATCCATTAAACGGCAAACTGGTGGGCTAGCATTTGGCGCAATTTCTACAAGGTCAATATCGATTGCCTCTGCTTGGGAGAACGCTTCTGCCAAGCTTACAATCCCTAACGGTTCGTTTTCTAATCCAACCAAGCGCACTTCTTTTGCTGTGATGTCACCGTTAATTCGTGTACCTTTACCTTTGTCCTGAGCTATAGCCATCCCCTTATTCTTTAACCAAAATTGAAAGCCGCGCATTGCCAGAGTAATGCCTAAATGAATATTTAGGTCGTTAAACTTTGGCTTTTATCTCCAATTTAATGCGCTCAATAAACGCTTCAATCGGCATAGAACCTAAGTCTTCACCTTTTCTGGTTCGCACGGCCACAAAACCCGCTTGCATTTCTCTATCACCTGCCACAAGTAAGTATGGCAACTTCTGCAAGCTATGTTCGCGTATTTTATAGGTAATCTTCTCATTTCTCAAGTCAAATTCGCATCTAATCCCATTTGTCTTTAATGTTTCAACTACTTGCACAACATAATCGGCTTGCGCATCGGAAATATTCAATACTGCAACTTGTACTGGCGACAGCCAAACAGGCATCGCCCCCGCGTGATTTTCAATCAAAATCCCCATGAATCGCTCCATTGAACCCACAATGGCGCGATGTAACATCACGGGTCGTTTACGCGAGTTATCTTCAGAAACATATTCAGCACCTAAGCGCTCAGGTAAGTTAGGGTCTAATTGTACAGTTCCGCATTGCCATAAACGCCCTAGGCTATCTTTTAATGTAAATTCAATTTTAGGGCCATAAAACGCGCCTTCACCTGGTAGATATTCAAAATCTAAATCATTTGCTTTTAATGCGTTAGCCAGTGATTTTTCTGCCCTATCCCAATCCTCATCTGAACCGATGCGTTTTTCTGGACGGGTGGATAACTTAACCAGCACCTCATTAAAACCAAAATCTCCATAGGCTTTATAAAGCATCTTAATAAAATCAGCGACTTCCGTTTCTACTTGTGCCTCTGTACAAAAAATATGCGCATCATCTTGGGTAAAACCGCGTACCCGCATTAAACCGTGCAAAGCCCCTGAAGGTTCATTACGATGACATGAACCAAATTCAGCCAATCGCAATGGCAAATCACGATAGCTATGCAAATGATTATTAAATATTTGAATATGTCCCGGACAATTCATCGGCTTAACTGCATACTCGCGATTCTCGGAAGCAGTGACAAACATATTGTCATGATAGTTTTGCCAATGACCAGATTTTTCCCACAATGACTTATCAAGCACCGATGGTGTACGCACTTCTTGGTAGCCATAGTCGATAAACATTTGGCGCATATACTGCTCAATCTGCTGCCACAGCGCCCATCCTTTAGGATGCCAAAAAACCATGCCAGGCGCATCCTCTTGCATATGGAAGAAATCGAGCTGCTTGCCCAATTTGCGATGGTCGCGTTTTTCTGCTTCTTCTAACTGGAATAAATACGCTTTTAACTCGTCTTTATTGCGCCAAGCCGTGCCATAGATACGTTGTAACATTTCATTATTACTATCGCCACGCCAATATGCGCCAGCCACCTTCATTAACTTGAAGGCTTTTAATTTCCCCGTATTCGGCACATGAGGGCCGCGGCATAAATCAGTAAAGTGACCTTCCGTATAAAGCGAAACATCTTCTCCCGCTGGAATACTGGCAATAATTTCTGCTTTATAGTGCTCGTTAATACTTTTAAAGTATGTAACCGCTTCATCGCGAGGCATGACTTTACGCGTGACTAACTCATCCTTTTTAGCCAGCTCAGTCATTTTTGCTTCAATTTTTTCTAAGTCTTCAGGCGTAAATGCACGCTTGTAGCTAAAGTCATAGTAAAAACCATTGTCGATGACTGGGCCAATCGTAACTTGCGCTTCAGGGAACAACTCTTTTACAGCGTAAGCCAGCAAATGCGCTGTTGAATGACGGATAATATCTAAACCTTCATCATTTTTATCCGTGATAATGGCTAAATCACTATCTGCATCAATGACGTAGCTGATATCTACCACCGTACCATTTACTTTACCAGCAAGTGCCGCTTTAGCGAGACCCGTGCCAATGTCCATTGCAACACCTGCAACCGTAACAGGTGCGTCGAATTGGCGTTGTGATCCATCAGGTAATCGAATGACGGGCATATGTAATCTCTAACAATCAATAATAAAAGCCGTTAACTTTACGGCTTTTTTGGTAGGCAGTAGCAGATTCGAACTGCTGACCTCTTGGATGTCGACCAAGCGCTCTAACCAACTGAGCTAACCGCCTGTTTATCAAGAAGGCGTGATTTTAGCTGATTGCTCCATCTCACGCAAACTAAGAAATATTTTAATTGATGCAGAAAACACGACTTAGATTTTTTTAACGGGCTCTCTCATTAGCTGGCCATACAATTCAGGTGAAGGATAACCATCTGCAGGTAGGTGGTTCTGCACTTGATAAGCTCGAATAGCCTGTTGCGTTTTGGTACCAGGAAAACCATCTGGTGCACCACTATCGAAACCTATCTCATTTAATTTAGCCTGCATTGCCCATGCTTGGTTAAAACTAATGTCGACATAAGCAGCCGTTGCCCATCCATTGACAATAGGCTTGTCTTCAATTAATTGATCTGCCAAATAACTCACTGATAACGCATAATTGATGGAGCGATTCCACTTCATCACCGCATCAAAGTTATTTGCAACCAAAAATGCTGGGCCTTGCCAACCTTGTGGCAACAGAATCGCGGTATTATTTAGTACTGGCAATGGGGATCCATCAACTTGAGTCACTCCTAGGCTAGCCCAATCTACCGTCTGTTTGCGCACCTCTAATTGCGCGTCCGCATATTCAAAATTGGCAGGTAGCTTTACTTCTAGCGACACAGGCTCGCCTTTATTCCAACCAATCTTAGATAGATAATTGGATGCTGATGAGAATGCATCCGGTAATGAGTTCCAGATATCTTTGCGGCCATCGCCATCGCCGTCCACAGCATACGCCATAAAAGTAGAAGGCATAAACTGCATGTGCCCAGATGCGCCAGCCCAAGAACCGCGCATGCCTTCAATATTATTATGTCCGGCATCTATAATCCGCATGACATCCATTAACTGGCTTTGGAAAAACTCAGCCCTTCGCCCTTCATAGGCAAGCGACATCAGCGCCGATGGTAATTCATAATTGCCTCTGTATCCGCCATAGTTGGTTTCAAGCCCCCAAAACGCCATAATGATATTTTTAGGCACACCATATTGTTGCTCAACTTTATCAAGCAAGTCCATGTTTTCAACCATTTTGTAACGTCCATCTTCAATTCGATCTTCTGTTACACGCTTATTAATATAAGTAAAGAAAGTGGAAGTAAATTCAGGTTGTGATTGATCTAATGCAATGACATTTGGCAAATATTCTGCCTCTTTAAAAATCTCTTTTATAGTGGTCTCAGAAATTTTTTCTACACGTGCTTCCGCTTTTAGACTTTCTAACCAAATAGAAAAGTCATTTTTTTCATCTGGAAAAGCAATCACGCTACCAAGTAAAATAAAAACCGCAAATAATACATTAAACATTTTTCAATATCTCGCTATAGCCGACTTGATAATTCGCATACTTTAATGCAAAACCAGTCCGTCGCATCCGCTGATTGCTCAGCCGTTTACCAGTTACTTTTTCATTCAAATCCATTGATGGTGGGGTTACATTTAACCTCGTTGCTATCCACGTCAACACATCATATTGCAACGTTGGCTCATCATCTACACCAATATAGCAGTCTTCAATCGTTTTGCCAGCAACCACCTGCTCACATAAAAAATGAATGAACCGTGCCGCATCATCTCGATGAATGCGGTTTGTCCACTTATTACTTTGCGGCCATCTTTCTGGTGCTTTGGCCATATTGACTAAATATTGCCTACCTGGCCCGTAAATTCCAGAAAGTCGAATTGCAGTACTCGCAAAAGCGAATGTTTTTAATAAGGCCTCAGCCTCTAATAAACGCTCTCCACCAAAATCACTTGGTACTGCTGGCGTTAACTCGTCTAATAAGGCATCTATTTCTTGTCCATAAACTCGGGTGCTGGAAACAAAAAACACGTGTTTGAGCTGATTATTGTTAGTTTGCAACTGCAATACATTACGCAAACCTTCAACATAATGTTTTCGATAGCTTTCATCGGTTTGTGCATCTGCAGCCACACAATAAATCACAATATCAGCAGATACCTGTTCTAACAGTTTCAATGATGCACTATCAGTAACATCGGTTTGGATGCGCTCAACTTGATTAGGCATAGGCTTATTGCTGACGCGAACACCTGTCACTGCATGACCAGCATTAGCCAACAATTCGGCAATTGAACCGCCTAGATCACCACAACCGATAATGAGTATACTCGCCATGCTATTTGCTTAAATGTTGTTTACTTAAATACTGCTGAGCAGTATATAGAGCAACCAAAGTTTTACCATCCGTCATTTCACCGCGTTGCGCCATTCGCATACACTCGTCAAAAGGCAGGTCAAAAACGTCAAGTACTTCGTCTACATCACGCTGACGGGCTCCAGCAGTCAATCCTGTTGCTAAATACATATGAATGACCTCATTAGAATACCCAATACAAGGATGCTGACAGCCTAAGCTAACCCAGTTGTTTGCGCGATAACCAGTTTCTTCCATCAACTCACGCTGACCCGTCACGAGCGTCTCTTCACCTTGATCAATTTTTCCTGCTGGCAGTTCAATAAACACCTGCTGCAAAGGGTATCGAAACTGGCGCTCCAACACTACATTGCCATTGGCTAATAGCGGCACAATCACTACTGCACCTGGATGTAGGACATATTCGCGCTGGCTTAAGTTCCCATTGGGCAACCGCACTTCATCGCGTTTAACGGTCAACATACCGCCTTCTAAAATCGTCGTCGAACTAATGCAACGCTCGGTTAAATCAGTGTTTTTTTGCATACCGTTATACACTGTAGTGATTAACATAGCCAATTTTCAAGCATTGGTCATGACGACTAACTTCATGGGCAATCACATAAGCTTGGGCAAAATCGCCTAGCGCTTTAAAACAATTTTTCATCTCATCATAAAAGGCTAAATCAATAGATACTTTTTGATCACCTGGGCAGACGAAAGGCGCCATCGCAGATTGTTCTGTAACGCAGGCGGTAGTCGCATCCCCTCTAAATGGGACTAATTTTGCTGCTGGAGAGTCATCACCAGCACGTTTGAATACATTATCCCAAGTGTTTTCCGTGCTACCTAATACCTTCGCCACAAACCGTCTAATCTCGTCATCTAAGCGCATTTTCTTTCCTATCTTAACTTTAGATCATGCACTATTTTTAAACACCCATCTATATCTATATTAGCGTTAAACCAATGATGCATCTATATCAATTATTCGATTATATGGAAATATATGCGCCAAAGGTCATGACAATGACAACATTAAAAGGATGTATGCATCAATTAAAAACCACCTCTTAATCAAGATTGAGAGGTGGTTAAAATCAGCTTGGTTAAATCAGCATTAATCAGACAACTCAGCTATTGCAAACTGGACATGATGGCTACGCCACATAATTCAAGCAATCCCTGCGGCATCAAACCAATCACTAATAAGGCTAATGCGTTTAAGCTCAAGACCATTTTCATATCCAAAGGAGCGGTAATCGCTGCCGTATCGGTTGGCTCATCAAAGTACATCAACTTAATCACGCGCAAGTAATAGAACGCACCAATAGCCGCCATCAATACAGCAAAAACAACCACCCAAACAAATCCCTCATGCAATGCCGCTTGCAACACGGTGAATTTTGCATAGAATCCAATCGTTGGTGGTACGCCAGCCATACTGAACATGGTAATAAGCATTAAGAAAGCGGCCCATGGGCTGCGTTTATTCAAGCCTTTTAAATCATCTAACTCCTCAGCTTCGTGCCCTTTTCTGGACAATAACAAAATCATACCAAAGCCTGCCAATGTCATCAGCACATAAGCGCAAATGTAAAACATACTTGAAGCAAAACCATTTAATGTCCCACTCATAATGCCTAATAATAAAAAGCCGATATGCGAAATGGTGGAGTAGGCCAACATCCGTTTTAAATTGGTTTGCGCAATCGCGGTAATATTTCCAATGGCGATTGAAAAAATTGCCATGATTAACAACATATCTTGCCAATCGCCAATCAATAAATATAAGCCGAAAACTAATAAACGCAATGCCATGGCAAAGCCGGCAAACTTAGGAATGGAAGCAATTAGCATGGTAATCGATGTTGGTGAGCCTTGATAAACATCTGGCACCCACATATGAAATGGCACGGCGCCAAACTTAAACGCCAATCCTGACACAATAAACACCAACCCTAAAGCAAGCACAGGGTTATTAATAATGCCAGGATTATGCTCGTGAGCTTCGCGCAATCTTGTTGCAATCGTCGCAATATCCAAACTCGCAGTTATGCCATAAACCATGCTCATACCATAGAGCAACATGCCGGATGCTAATGCGCCCAATACAAAATATTTCATTGCTGCTTCAGTTGCTTTAGCGTTGTCACGATCTAAGGCGACCATGGCATAAACACACAGTGACAACAGTTCTAATCCTACATAAATCGTCATCAGGTTGTATCCTGAAATCATGACCATCATACCCACAGTCGCGAACAATAATAAGGCATAATATTCACCTGAGAACAGGTTGCGCACCACCATATAATGCCGCGTATAAACGAGCATTATCATCGCACCAATTAAGGTTGCCAGTTTCAGTACATCACTGATAGGGTCGCTAATAAACATGCCGCTGTACGCAACATCAATCGCAAATGCATTTAAGGATAAAACAAGATATGCCGCAGCCAATAGAGTTGCCTGCGTTAATCCATAAATAATTATCCGATTATTTTTATTTAGAAATAAATCTAAGATTAAAATCACCATCGCCATGCTCAGCATGACAATTTCAGGCAACGAAATAAAGAGGTCTGTATGAATTGAGTTCATGCTTTACATTCCTACCGTCGGTAATTTACTAGTTGCCATATGTTGTAAAAATTTCATTGAGGTTGCTTGTGTCATCTCAGTGATGACTTGTGGATAAACGCCAATACCAATCGTCAATAGCGCCAATACTGTTAATAACGCAAATTCACGGCGTGCTAAGTCTTTTAGTGCTGCCACTTTTTCATTCGCCACGTCACCATAAAATACACGTTTAACCATCCAAAGCGTGTAGGAAGCGCCAAAAATCAAGGTTGTTGCCGCAATAAAGGCAACCCAAAAGTTAAATTTAACACTGGCTAAAATCACCATAAACTCACCAACAAAACCACTGGTGCCTGGTAAGCCACTATTGGCCATCGCAAACAACACAGCAAACCCAGCAAACATAGGCATGGTGTTCGCAACACCACCATAATCAGCAATGGCTCGACTATGCATACGGTCATATAAAACGCCTACGCAGAGGAACATTGCGGCTGAAATAAAGCCATGCGAAATCATTTGTACTATTGCGCCTTCAAGTCCTAATTGGCTGAATAGAAAAAAGCCTAGCGTAACAAAGCCCATGTGAGAAATAGATGAATAAGCAATCAGTTTTTTCATGTCTTTTTGCACTAATGCGACCAGCGCAATGTATAAAATAGCAATCAGTGATAAAACAATCATAAAGCCTGATAAATAATGCGCTGCATCAGGGGCAATTGGCAGCGCAAAGCGTAAAAAGCTATATCCGCCTAATTTCAGCATTACCGCAGCCAACACAACTGAACCTGCTGTTGGTGCTTCTACGTGGGCATCAGGCAACCAAGTATGCACTGGCCACATTGGAATCTTGACGGCAAATGCCATAAAAAACGCCATGAAAATAAAGATTTGTACGTTCAATGGTAATACCACGTTATGATATTTGACGATATTGAAGCTACCTGTTGTGTGAAACAAATAGATAAAAGCAACCAACATCAACAAGGAACCAAGCAAGGTATATAGGAAGAATTTAATAGTCGCATATACACGGTTAGGTCCACCCCAAATACCAATGACTAAGAACATTGGTATGAGCATTGCCTCCCAAAAAACGTAGTACAAAATACTATCTAACGCACTGAGTACACCAATCATTAAACCACTCATGATTAAAAAACAGGCCATGTATTGTGCAATATTTTTAGTAATCACTTCCCAAGAAGCTACGATACAAATCACTGTGGTAAAACTAGTCAATAGAATTAGTGGAACAGAAATTCCGTCTGCCCCTAAATGATAGAAAATTTGAAAGGCTGGGATCCAGTAAGCGACTTCTTGAAACTGAAAACCACCCTCTACTAAGTTAAATTGAGTATATAAAGGTAACGTAACTAAAAGACCTGCAATCGCACCAAATAACGCAAGCCAACGTGTCATATTGGGTCGGCTATCATGACCGAGCGCCAATACGAGTACGCCGGCTAGAATTGGTACCCAAATAGATAAACTTAAAATATGGTCAGTTAACATTAAAAAATCTTATTCAAAAATGTAATAAATAAAGTCTTGATTGCTATTAAGAAGTTCTTATTAAGCAGCAAGAATGCGCCAATAATCATGGCAAAAGCATAGTGATAAAGCATGCCAGACTGCATTTGACGCACAACACCCGATAACTTAATAATGAATGCAGCTGTGCCATTAACTATTGCACCGTCAATCACTTTTACATCCGCAATCTGCCACAATTTATGGCCAATCAATCGAGAACCGCCTGCAAAGAAACGTTCATTAAAGCTATCAAAGCCATATTTATTGTCCAATATGCGATTAATGAACGTTAAGCGCTGTTGAATAGCGGCTGGAATATCTGGCCGCTTCATGTAGAAAAACCATGATAGTACGACACCAGCTAAAGCCAATGCAAATGGCAGTGTCAAGAAACCATGAAGCGCCATCCCAGCAGGTGTATGCAGCAACTCATGGAAATGGTGTGTCAGATATTCCATGGCCGGATGTGCTTCAGTATTGACTGTGATAACGCCATTAAAGAAATGACCAAATAGCATCGGCTCAATAGCAAAATAACCAATGATAACGGATGGAATAGCTAATAAAATCAAAGGGAGCTTCACCACCCAGCCAGGCTCATGTGGATCTTGATCAGGCGCTAAACCGTGATGATGGTCATGATTATTATCATGGCCATCAGCATGTGGTTTTGCCTCACGCCATTTTTCTTTGCCATGAAAGACCAAAAAATAAAGTCTGAATGAATAGAATGCGGTAATAAACACGCCGGTTATGACTGCAAAGTAGGCAAACCCGCTGCCTGGAATATCCGAAAATTTAACTGCTTCAATGATGCTATCTTTTGAATAGAAACCTGCAAAGAAAGGCGTACCAATTAAGGCTAAAGAGCCAATTAATGACGTAATCCAGGTAACTGGAAAATACTTTTTTAAGTTACCCATATTGCGGATATCTTGATCATGGTGCATACCCATAATGATTGATCCTGCGCCTAAGAACAACAGCGCTTTAAAAAAGGCATGCGTCATCAAATGAAATATCGCAACCGAATAGGCTGATGCTCCTAACGCCACTGTCATATAGCCTAATTGTGATAATGTTGAATAAGCGACTACACGTTTAATATCATGTTGAATAATGCCTAATAAACCCATAAACAACGCAGTAATAGCACCAATCGTCATGACAAAAGAAAGTGCTGTAGTAGACATCTCGAATAATGGCGACATACGCGCCACCATGAAGATACCAGCTGTTACCATGGTCGCTGCATGGATTAATGCAGAAATTGGCGTTGGCCCCTCCATCGAGTCTGGCAACCACACGTGCAATGGGACTTGTGCGGATTTCCCCATCGCGCCAACAAATAGCAAGATACAAGTTACTGTCATTAATGACCATGAGGTATTAGAAAACAAACTGATTTGCGTATCAGCTAAGGCAGGTGCAGCGCTGAACACTGCCGCATAATCTAAGCTACCGGTGTAAGCAAGCACTAAACCGATACCAAGTAAGAAGCCAAAGTCACCCACACGGTTAACTAAGAATGCTTTTAAGTTGGCATAAATCGCGGTCGGTCTGGTATACCAAAAGCCAATCAGCAAATAAGAGACTAAGCCAACTGCTTCCCAGCCAAAAAACAATTGCATAAAGTTATTAGACATGACCAACATCAACATCGCAAATGTAAAAAGCGAAATGTAGCTAAAGAAGCGACTATACCCTGGGTCTTCGTGCATATAACCAATGGTATAAATATGCACCATTAATGAAACAAAAGTGACGACAACCATCATCATAGCCGTTAGATTATCGATTAAAAATCCAACGCTAAAATGAATGTCACCTGAGACTAACCAAGTGTATAAATCGGCATTGTGAGTAAAGCCTGCTAGAGTTGCTTTAAACACAATAGCGGATAATACAAATGCTGCGCCCACGCCCGCAATAGTGAGTAAATGTGCAGCGCTACGGGGCAAACGATTACCAAATAAACCAACCACTGCGGCTGCAATCAAAGGTAATACTGGAATCCAAATGAGAAGCTGTTCTATCATGATTTTTTTGTTAGCCCTTAAGTGAATCCAAATCTTCAACATCAATCGTACGTAAATTACGGAATAGCACAACCAAAATTGCCAAGCCAATTGCCGACTCTGCTGCCGCAACCGTTAAAATAAAGAAGACGAATACTTGTCCTGCGATATCCTGTAAATAATGTGAGAACGCAATAAAGTTGAGGTTAACCGCTAGCAACATTAATTCAATTGCCATCAAGACGATGATGACATTGCGACGATTCAAGAAAATACCAACAACACTAATGGCAAATAATAATGCGCCCAGTATCAGATAGTGAGAAAGTCCTACACTCATGAGGATTCTCCTTGTTCTGCATTGTCATCTGGTTTAGGTTCTGTTTCGGATTTCATTTTCACTATGCGTAAACGATCTTTTTTGCGCACAATCACTTGCTCGGCCGGGTTCATGGATTTGCTTTCACGCTTTTCTCTTAGTGTTAATGCGATCGCCGATTTAATGGCAACTAGCAACACGATGGATGCGAGTTCAAATGGTAATAAATATTGGGTATACATAACTGCGCCGATAGCGGCGGCATCACTATAGCCCGCTGGATGACTGACGCTTTCTGCAGCAATAAAGTATTGATTACCCAATATCATGGCCATTTCTATCGCCATCAAAGCTCCAATCGTGCCAGCCAGCGGCAGGTAGCTCCAAAAGCCTTCGCGCATTTTATCTATATTAATATCGAGCATCATGACGACAAACAAGAACAACACCATTACAGCGCCTACATACACTAGCACCAGTACGATGGCTAAGAATTCAGCTTGCAATAACAACCAAATACCAGCAGCGTTAAAGAATGCAAGCACCAAGAACAAGGCTGCTTGCACAGGATTGCGCGCCGTAATCACCCGCGCTGCCGAAAATAGCAAAATAGCCGCCAGCACGTAAAATATAAAGTCAGTAAATACCATATTTGTCATTAACTAATTAAGCGTTATCTATAATTTTTATCTTGCGCGCGATCTGCCGCAATTTGCTTCTCATGCTTATCACCCACGGCCAGGAGCATTTCTTTGGTGTATAACAAGTCACCGCGCTGTTCACCGTGATAATCAAATACACGCGTTTCTACAATTGAATCTACAGGGCATGACTCCTCACATAAACCACAAAAAATACACTTGGTTAAATCAATGTCGTAGCGGGTTGTGCGACGTGTATTGTCTTCACGCTGTTCCGATTCAATGGTAATCGCCATCGCTGGACAAACAGCCTCGCATAATTTGCAGGCAATGCATCGCTCCTCACCATTCGGATAACGACGTAAAGCGTGTAACCCGCGGAATCGATTGGATTGCGGCGTTCGTTCTTCTGGGTATTGAATGGTGATTTTTCGTGCAAAAAAGTATCGCCCAGTAACGGCCATGCCTTTTAGCAGCTCGATCAGCATTAGACTGCCCAGTGTATTTTTAATTTGTTTAAACATAATGAATCTTAATCAAACACCTTAATGAAATAAGTAGTCAAATCTTGTTTGCATCATTGCACCAACAAACACAATCCAAACAATGGTAATGGGGATAAATACTTTCCAACCTAGACGCATAATCTGGTCATATCGATATCGCGGGAAAGTAGCTCTAAACCATAAGAAAAAGAATACCAACGCTGCCATTTTTGCAAACAACCATAAAATACTATCGGGTAAGAATGGGAATGGTGATAACCAACCGCCCAAAAACATCAATGCAGCTAAAGTGCAAACCAGCCAAATATTGGCATATTCTGCTAGAAAAAATATGGCAAAAGCCATGCCTGAGTATTCCACATGGAAACCAGCCACAATCTCAGATTCACCTTCCGCCACATCAAATGGCGCACGATTCGTTTCGGCAACAGCACTAATAAAGTAAACAATAAATAATGGAAATAATGGAATAAAATACCAATGCCAAAAGCCACCATTTTGCCCCAATACGATATTGCCCAAGTTCAAGCTATTGGCGCACATCAGCACCCCAACAAGCGAAAATCCCATTGCGATTTCATAAGAAACAATCTGCGCAGCAGAACGTAAACTACCTAAAAATGCATACTTAGAATTAGAAGCCCAACCTGCAATAATAACGCCATAGACAGCAATCGACGTCATTGCCAGCACATATAAAAGGCCAGCGTCAATATTCGCCAACACTTTTGTTCCATCAAATGGAATGACCGCCCATGCGGCAAAAGCTGGCGCGATTGTTAATACGGGGCCTAATAGGAACAACCCTTTACTGGAAGCTGTTGGTACAATAATCTCTTTCATCAACAGCTTAACACCGTCAGCAATAGGCTGTAATAATCCAAAAAAGCCAACCCGATTAGGACCAATACGCACTTGCATATAGCCAATGACTTTACGCTCTGCATACGTTAAATAAGCAATCGCAATCATTAATGGACCAACAATGGCAATAATTTTAATTAATGTCCAGCCCGCCAACTTAACGTTGGGCCAATAACCCCCGAATAATTGTGCGAACCATTCCATTAGCTTTGCGCTGCCATTTCTTTTACTTTAAGTGCATCTGCTTGTTCTCTAGAGATTTTTTCAATTGAAATATCACCCATTAAATCACCCAAACCTAATGTATCTTCGTGCGCTGCAGCCAAGCGAACACAGCCCATCGCAACATGACTGTCACTTCTGACTGGCAATATTGCACTTCCTTTATCTTGCTTCACCAAGACTAAATCACCCTCGTTTAAATCATACAAGCGCATTTCATTTGGGTTGAGTCTAACAATTCGCTTGATATTGTATTTTGTCTTTCTCAACGGCTCAGAGCGACGAACGATAGGATCAGCTTCATATTGCGGAACCTCGCCAACCCGCTGTAAACCTGGCGACTTAATTTTCGTTTCGATCTCAACCAGTTCTTTCATGTTGTTATTCAAGTGACGCCATGCAAAGTCAGATGGTTTTTCACCATCAAAAATCTTATCTTTCACCTCTTCACTGCTGTCAAAATCAAAGCCTTGCAAACCTAAGGTATTGGCTAATACACGTAACACTTTCCAAGCTGGTCGACATTCGCCTAGCGGTTTAACAACTGCTTTAAAGCTTTGAATACGCCCTTCCATACTCATAAAAGTACCTGAAGTTTCGGTAAATGGTGCAATCGGCAACAACACCGTTGCATTGTCTAACGCTTTTGATTTGTAAGCAGTTAATGCAACAACACAGTCAGCTTTTTCCATTGCCGCGCTTGCTAGTGCCGCATGTTGGCAATCTAATTCTGGTTCAATATTCAATAACAAGTAAGCTTTGCGTGGCACTTCTAACATCGCGCGCGCATGCATGCCTGTTGCTGTAGGCATTACGCCAATCAAATGCATGCCTGTACTATTTGCTGCCGCAGGCAAAATACCACCCTTTGCACCAGATACGCCACCAATGGCCTCTGCCAAGCTATACATTTCAGTAAATCGTGGTGCACTTAATGCCATATTACCTAAGAAAATACCGACGCGTGGTGCAATCAAATTTACGTTTTTGCCTAAACCAGCCAAACTCTCCGCCATCGCTTCTGTATTAGGGCGAACGCGAATTTGCTCAAGCAACGCACTCAACGTTGGCGGTAAACATAAGGATAACTTTTGCAAACCAGACATGGCTTTTAATATTTGTGCCAGTACGTTAACAATATCATTTGGTGTCACAATAATCTTATGTGCAATATCCATCAGCGGATTATTATCTAACGGACTAATAATCGATAGCTCAGCGCCGTTATCGACCGCTTTACGGAAACGCTGTGCTAATAAAGGATGTTCATTTCTGATATTTGAACCAATGATTAAGATCCGATCAAGCTTCTCGATTTCATCAATATTGCAACCCATCCAAGGCGTACCAACGCGTTTTCCATCTAATCTAAAATCAGTTTGGCGTAAGCGATAATCAATATTGCCACAGCCTAGACCATGCACTAACTCCTTAATTAAATAGCCTTCTTCCATGGTGCTATTCGGCGAAACCAATGCACCTAATGCATCACTACCATGCTCATTGGTAATCTCTTTTAATTGCCCTGCAGCAAACTCTAAAGCAGTTTTCCAATCCGTTTCTTGCCATTCGCCGTGATGTTTAATCATCGGCACTTTAAGACGATCAGGACTATTTAAACCTTCGTATGAAAAACGATCACGGTCAGACAACCAGCACTCGTTAATACTTTCTTTTTCACGTGGCAGTACGCGCATGACTTTATTGTCTTTGACATGCACTTCAATGTGCGAGCCTAAACTATCGTGCGGCGCAATAGAGGGACGTCGTGTTAGCTCCCAGCTTCGTGCTGAGTATCTAAATGGTTTATTAGTCAATGCGCCTACAGGGCACAAATCAATAATATTGCCTGATAATTCAGAGTTCACACTTTGATCAACATAGGCTGTAATTTCAGAATGCTCACCACGGCCAACCATGCCCAACTCTTGCATGCCACCCACTTCTTTTAAGAAGCGTACACAACGGGTACATTGAATACAACGCGTCATGTCAGTGCTAATCAAAGGACCAATATTTTTATTAAATACAACACGCTTTTCTTCTGTGTAGCGTGAGCCACTCGCGCCGTATCCAACCGCAATATCTTGTAAATCACATTCTCCACCTTGATCGCAAATCGGGCAATCTAATGGGTGATTAATGAGCAAAAACTCCATCACACTTTTTTGCGCTTCAACCGCAGCCTTGCTACGCGTGAAAATCTTCATGCCTTCAGCTACTGGGGTTGCACAAGCAGGCAAAGGCTTACCGAACTTCTCTACATCAACTAAGCACATGCGGCAGTTTGCTGCTACCGACAGTTTTTTGTGATAACAAAAACGTGGAATAGCAATGCCCAGCTTATCAGCGGCGTCAATAATGGTCGTCCCGTGGTCGACTTCTACTGCTTTACCATCAATTTCAATTTTTAACATATGCTATTTTCCATCAACCATGCTTTTGCCATGCTGAATATAATATTCAAACTCTGGACGGAAATGTTTAATAAAGCTCAATACTGGCGTTGCTGCAGCTTCACCTAATGCGCAAATCGTACGACCAGAAATATTATTACTCACATCAGTCAGCAAATCTAAATCTTCCATTTTACCGTTACCTTCGGTAATACGCTTAATCACGCGGTATACCCATCCAGTACCTTCACGACACGGCGTACATTGACCACAACTTTCTTCATAAAAAAAGTAACTTAACCGTTTAAGCGTTTTGACCATACAAGTGGAATCATCCATCACAATCATCGAACCAGCACCTAAACTAGAACCTGCCTTGCTTAAGCCGTTGTAATCCATTGTTGCACCTAAAATAGCAGAAGCGGGCATCACTGCTGTCGATGGGCCGCCTGGAATCACCGCTTTCAACTTACGCCCTTTCCATATACCGCCAGCCATTTCTAGCAATTCAGTAAATGGCATACCCATATTGACTTCATAATTACCTGGCTTTTCAATATGTCCTGAGACTGAAAATAATTTGCTTCCACCAGAACCAGCAACCCCTAAATCCGCAAACGCTTGACCGCCATGTTGCAGAATCCAAGGAATACTGGTGTAAGTTTCGGTATTATTAACATTGGTTGGTTTGCCAAACACGCCATAACTAGCAGGGAATGGCGGTTTAAATCGTGGTTGGCCTTTTTTGCCTTCAATCGATTCGATTAATGCTGTTTCTTCACCACAAATATAAGCGCCGTAGCCATGCACAGCATACAACTCAAAACTAAAATTAGTACCAAATAGGTTTTTACCAATATAGCCAGCAGCTCTTGCTTGGGCTAACGCCTCTTCAAATATCTCGTACTCACGCCAAATTTCGCCATGGATGTAGTTATACCCAACGCCTGCGCCCAAAGTGTATGCGGCAATCGCCATGCCTTCAATTAATTGATGCGGGTTATAGCGCATAATATCTCTGTCTTTAAATGTGCCTGGCTCACCTTCATCCGTATTGCAGACCAAATACTTGGTGCCATCGAAATAACGCGGCATAAAGCTCCACTTCAGTCCAGTCGGAAAGCCGGCACCTCCACGACCACGCAGACCAGAAACTTTGACTTCATTAATAACCTCAATGGCTTTCACTTTATCCGTAACTAAGCGCTTTAATTGCTGATAGCCGCCAAGTTTTTCATAAGTCGCCAACGATGCAGGATTTTCTTCCTTCAGCGTTTGTAGCGTAACTAAAGTTTGTCCTTTTAAATCAGTCATGACTGGTGTTGACGTCTTTGATATCGCCATTATTTTAGCTCCTTCAAAATTTCATCAACGCGATCAATAGTGAGATTTTCATGCATGGTTGCGTTATTAACGCTCATGAGTGGCGCGCCGCCACAAGCGCCCATACATTCACCTTCTTTAAGACAAAATTTACCATCCGCACTTATTTCATTAAAACCAATACCAAGCTTTTCTTGCAGGTGATGCACAATCTGATCGCTATCACGTAACATGCATGAAATATTGGTACATACGGTAATTTTATATTGACCGATAGGTTCGGTATCGTACATATTGTAGAAAGTAGCCACTTCCAGTGCTGCAATTTCTGGCATGCCTAAATAGATCGCCACTTCACTGATACTTTCTTGCGACAACCAACCACGCTCTGTTTGCACAATACGCAAAGCAGACATTACCGCAGCTTGACGTTGGTCTTTTGGATACTTCGTCAGCTCGTATTCAATTTTTTCGATAGCTTCAACTGATAACATTAAACAACCTTCTCAATATCGATTGAAAATACGCTGCGGATTACATACATCGGCATCATCGATCAATTTCTCCAAACACAATATCTTGCGTTCCAATAATCGCTACTAAATCTGCCAGCATATGTCCACGACACATTTCATCCATTGCTGAAATATGCGCAAAACCGGGCGCTCTGATTTTTAAACGGTAAGGTTTATTAGCACCGTCAGAAATCATATATATACCGAACTCCCCTTTAGGATGCTCAACCGCCGCATAAGCTTCACTTTTTGGCACATGAAAGCCTTCAGTAAACAACTTAAAGTGGTGAATCATGTCTTCCATATTGGTTTTCATGCCTTCACGATTAGGCGGCGCGATTTTATTATCACTCGTTATGACTGGGCCTGGATTTTTGCGTAACCAATCAACACATTGTTTAATAATGTGATTAGATTGACGGAATTCTTCCATACGCACCAAATAACGGTCATAGCTATCGCCATTAACGCCAACGGGAATATCAAAAGCTAATTTGTCGTAAACCTCATACGGCTGCTTACGACGCAAATCCCACTCAACACCTGAACCGCGCAACATCGGACCAGTAAAACCAAGCGCCAAAGCGCGTTCTGGCGAGACGACGCCAATTCCTACAGTACGTTGTTTCCAAATGCGGTTGTCCGTTAACAACGTTTCATACTCATCCACATGCTTAGGAAAACGATTGGTAAAATCTTCAATGAAGTCGAGCAAAGAACCTTGACGGTTCTCATTCAACCGATTAATTTGTGCTTTGCTACGGAATTTAGTCGTTTCATGTTGTGGCATGCGATTAGGTAAATCGCGATAAACGCCGCCCGGTCTATAATATGCTGCATGCATACGCGCGCCAGAAACCGCTTCATACATATCAAATAAATCTTCACGTTCGCGGAAAGCGTAAATGAACATGGTCATAGCGCCCAAATCAATGCCGTGTGCACCAATCCAAAGAAGGTGATTCAAAATACGGGTGATTTCGTCAAACATGACACGAATATACTGTGCACGAATCGGCACTTCTAATCTCAGCATTTTTTCAATCGCCATCACATAAGCATGTTCGTTCGACATCATCGACACATAATCAAGTCTGTCCATGTAAGGTACTGATTGAAGGTAAGTACGATTCTCCGCTAGTTTTTCTGTCGCACGATGCAATAAACCAATATGCGGATCTGCACGTTGAATAACCTCTCCGTCTAATTCCAATACCAACCTCAACACACCATGCGCCGCAGGATGCTGCGGGCCAAAGTTCATGGTGTAATTATGAATTTCAGCCATTGTGCACTCCTTCATCGCGAATCACGCGCGGCACGTTATTACGCAAATCAATTGAAACTGGCTGATAGACCACACGTTGTTGCTCAGGATCGTAACGCATTTCTACATAACCAATCATTGGGAAGTCTTTACGGAATGGATGTCCAACAAAACCATAGTCAGTCAAAATGCGTCGCAAATCAGGATGATTTTCAAACATAATACCAAACAAATCAAAGGCTTCTCGCTCAAACCAGTTTGCAACTGGCCATACATCAATTAGCGTTGGCAACACAGGAAAATCATCGTCCTCCGCAAATACGCGCAAACGCACTCGTTGATTAAGCGAGACGGAAAGCAAGTGCAGCACTACCGCATAACGCTGACCTTCCCACAATCCATCTTGATATTCAATGTAGTCAACGCCGCACAAATCAATTAACTGTTCAAACTTAAGCTCACCGTGGTCACGCAGCCGCACACAAACATCAAGCAAGTCTTTCGCTTTACACTCGATGGTAATTTCGTTTAAATCTTCAACCAGCTTAACTAACCCTGCATTGAGAGCCAACTTTAACTGTGCGGACAATTCATTTAACTTAATTGACATATTTTCTACTATTTAGCGAGCGATGGTATTAGTACGTTTGATTTTCTTCTGCAATTGGATAATGCCGAATAACAAGGCTTCTGCTGTTGGAGGGCAACCTGGCACATAAACATCCACAGGCACAATTCGATCGCAACCCCGTACAACGGCATATGAATAATGATAGTAACCGCCGCCATTAGCACAGCTACCCATAGAAATCACCCAGCGTGGTTCAGCCATTTGGTCGTAAACTTTTCGTAAAGCTGGCGCCATTTTATTAACCAGTGTCCCTGCCACAATCATGACATCGGATTGACGCGGACTAGGGCGGAACACAATACCAAAACGGTCGAGGTCATAACGGGCAGCACCCGCGTGCATCATTTCAACCGCACAACAAGCCAAACCAAAAGTCATCGGCCACATAGAACCTGTACGCGTGTAATTAATCACCGTATCTAGTGACGTGGTAATAAATCCCTTTTCTAATACGCCTTCAATACCCACTTAAATTAGTCTCGATATAAAATTAAAATGCAATTTATCATCTACGCTTAATCCCACTCTAGCGCACCTTTTTTCCACTCGTAAATAAATCCGACTACCAATACAAATAAGAATATCAGCATCGCTAAAAATCCAAATAGCCCAATATCTCTTAACACAACAGCCCAAGGAAATAAGAACGCGATTTCTAAATCAAACAGAATAAACAGAATGGCAACCAAATAGTAGCGCACATCAAACTTCATACGTGCGTCTTCAAAAGCCTCAAAGCCACATTCATAAGGTGAATTTTTTTCAGCGTCTGGCTTATGTGGCGACACCAGCTTACCGAGGATAAGCGGACCTAGTCCGACGCCTAAGGCGACTAATATGAACATCAAAATTGGAAAGTAGTTTTCTAGCAAAAGTCCTGTCCCTGAGGTTTATTACATCATTTAACCGCTAAGCATAAAAACGCCTAGCACCCATCTTAATTTATTTAAAACAGCTCACTCCCCAGAAAGCTATAGTGAACCTACGTCCACTTTTACTTCAACCCCTATTTAAAGGCACCTTACCTTCAGTGTCACTTTAAAAAAATAACCATTGTCGATGAGTTAGCAATTGCTATTATTGCAATGCGCTTTGTCATAACCTACCGCACTGGTGCGACGGAGAGACTCGAATATCGCCTTCAATCCGTCTAAAATACTAGACTCTACAGTTTCGGATGTTATTTTTGTACGGGTTTTTGTACGTTTTTAGTTTCACTAGTAATTTTAGAACAATTTAATGCAGATATAGATTATAACAATAAAACATTAGCCAATCCCACCACTTTTTTCTTTGCTTTTAAATAAAATTAATTGTACTTAAGGGCGTCAGATAATTTAAATTGTTAAATTTATATATTAAAGACTAAAGTATTCATCTATCGTTCCACACAATCGTTTGGTTAATAAAACTTTTTAAGCTAAGCAATAAATGTGATTATCTAGCTAAATCAGTGTTAGCTATATTTTGACCAATGATAAAATAGAACGAGTCAATTAAATGAACAGAGATCCCCTTAATTTTGATGTAATACGTAGTATCATAATCGAATGTGCCAACCCAGTTTACTATTGTTGAACGCAGGCTATGGGTAGCTTTGTAAGTATTGAATTGATTCTTGCTTGAATTGCTCACTGTAACGTTTTGTCATGCTAGCTCCTATAAAGTTAGATTAAATCTTTAAAGGGGGTGCTTATCCACTTTTTTGACTAGGTCCACTAAAGCTTTTGGCATAAAAAACTAACCTAAAAATACAACAGTTGTTTTAAGTCATCAATCAGTTCAACCACTTTTTTGTTAGCAGTGGTAGGCACCGGCTGAAAATCTTTTTCTTCGTACCTGATATAACCATTGATTTGTTCATTTAAGTCTTTATAGGCTATTGGCTCAGAGCCAGTTTTGCTATTGTCGGGCTTTCTTAGTGTGATAAACGTGATCACATTAACCGAGGTGATGCCAGTGGTTGTTTTCTTAAAAAAGTATTGCAGTAATGGAAAGTCTTGCAGGATCGGAACCCCTGAGGATTGAATTTTCTCAACATCGGTGCGTAAGCCAGCAAGAATCAAGGTGTCATCAAAATTCATCAGCGCGCTGGTGGTCATTGAATTGCGTGTCTGTTGTAACAATGCGGTGGTGACGGCGTTATCACTACTTATGCCTGAAGCTGTCACGCGTAACGAGATCAATGCACTGTCCTCATCAATGAAGGTGGGCGTGACCGCCAAGCTGGTGCCGATAGTTTTATCAACGATGCTGGGTATTGAGTTTGCAACATTGGGTGTGATGCCCAGAGAGATAGTGCTCCCTGAAAAAAATACCGAGGGCACGCGATCAATAATGGTCATCGTTGGTTTGGATAACGCCCGGCTTTTATTCACTCCAGAATTTGCAATATTTAATGAGTAGGCGAGGCTCGTGTCTGAAGACGCATCCCCAAGAACCCATGAACGTGTGTTGGTTTTAGTGAACTCAGTGTTACTTCCAGTGACAAACTCTCTTACGGTTGAGTTACTGACAGTCAGGATTGACCTTAATCCATCTAATATATTGACTCCAGAGGCGGTGCTGTTGGTATCCAAGGAGGACATCATGGTCACTTCGACAATGGCGGTCATTGGATTTTCATCTGGACAGGCCTGTGGCAAGGTAACCGCTGTGGTATTCTCATCGGTTGACGTGCTTACGGTGGTTGTATCGGTATAGGTTGAAGAGTTATCTTTAGTCATACTATCAGGCATTTTAGTTTGCGTGTCACAGCGGTACCATAAAGCCACATTTTTTTTTGTAGACTTAGTCGCCGAGTCAGGTTCTCCAGCATCTGCTGAGGGGTCTTTATTACTTTTAACCTCAGGTTTTTGATCGACTGTTGGGTCTGGAGTTCGGATGACCACCGTCCCAGGGGCTTGCGCCTCGGGATTTGGATCTTTAGCAACTATTGGTAGGTCACTGGGATCTGGTGGCGTGGCTGGTATGCTTGAGTTCTCAACCTCATCATCAGCAACAGCAACAGCAACTTTGAAGGAATCCTTATTGAATGCAACCTTTTGTCCCTTTTCGGTAAATTTCTGAAGTTGATTGATTCGAAACTTTAGATAATTCACTTCCTCTTTGGAAACTTTAGCAGCCGCATAGTCTTCAAGTAATTTTTTGGCTTCATCAGGATTTGAAAAAGATGCGGCATATATCGCTTTCGTCTTAATGAGTAATGGGCTGTCCCACTGACGTTGGGTCAACTGGTCCATGGCGGCTCGTGATTTTGTCCAGTTGTTATTGAGTGCAGAGGCACGCACGTAGTCGTAAAGGACCTCGGAGGTGTCTTGCCCTTCTCGAATGGCTCTGGCTAAATTGATTTCTGCTTCCTCATAGCGTTTGGTGTCGAGATACAACCTTCCCAGTTGCAGTGCGCATATGCTGGTTAAAGCCGGTTCCTTCACCGAGGCCACCTTATAACCAATTTCGGCGAGCTCAATATGGTCTGACTCCCCTTTTAGGAAGAGCTGATGATAGGTAAAAGCATTAAAAAAGTGGAGCAGTCCATTATCCACATCAAAGCTCAATGCGGTGTTAAATATTTTTTTGGCTTGCTCGTACTCTCCTGAGGTAAGGTATTTTATTCCACCGCGGAGCAGCACCTGGGTGCGCGTTAATCCAGTCTCTATAGCTCGATTGATGTCGGTTTCATTATTTAAATCAACCGTAAAAGTGTCGACAGAAGAAGATCCCGAGGAAGTTTGTGTTTGATTAGAAAAGTTTGTAAATTCTGATAAGGATTTGCATGACGTGGTCATGGCAAGCAGGATTAATAAAGTTAAATAACTTCTCATATAGTCTTTGTGAAAATAAGTTTAAGCGACACTAGGCCGCTTAAATATAAAAAAGTGTGCGTCTTGTATTGACAACTATTTTCGATCCCGGCCTCCTTGGCCTTTGCCACCTATTAACTTACCCCCGCCTGGAAGATTTATCGGGCCGTTTTCTTTAACATACTTTTTAAACATGATGACTTTCTTTGTTGGGGACGAACATGCTGCTTTCCATGTCCGTTTTGCTTCCACTAAAGTGTTTCCACACTCTGTAATAGTGGATGTATATTGATTGGGGTTTTTTTGAAGCTTGCTCCATGAATACTGAGTGTAATTCACATTCATTGAAAGCGAGGTCATGTCATTCGCATTATAGGTGCCTGTGACATTATGCTTCGCAGTGTCATACGGAATGACAGAGGAAATTTTAAGATTTTTAGTCTGGGTATCGTCATTCGTTGTGATGTAATAATTGTTGCAATACTCAACCGCTACCATATCTGATCCACTCCACCCATTGGGAATATCAGTTGGACCCTCATTAATTTTGCTAAGATAAACTGACCATTCGTTTTTTTTGTTTTGAAAACGAATGGATACCTTTCCGTTAGGATCTCCCCCTTGAGAAATATTAAATCTAGAGACTTTTTTATAGGTGCCTTGCGTAAAAAGGGGATCACTGTTACCAGGAAAGGCCACATAACAATTAGGTGCAGGGTTTGTTTGCTGTACGAACAGTTGTGTATTTTTCCCATCGTAAAGCTGAAAATTAGTTCCAGGGCCAGCTGTTGTCGTGCCTGCCTTATAAAGAGTCGCGGTGAAGGTTGCCGCAGTAAAATCAGTTGACCCATTATTCACGGGATAAACATCATAAGTGTAATTAACATTTTCTGATTGTGTAGTACTATCCACATAGGTAATTTGATTTGTCGATCCAGAACCGATAAAACATTGCGGTTGATTATATTTATCGCACGCCAACTGTACCTGGGCTGTTGAGCCCGTGTTACTCTGACTCAGAGTATTGGTTGTTTTTGATGAAGTTGTTGCTTGATTGGTTTGAATATTAGTCGTAGCTTTGGCTGAAACTGCTCCATAATTTCCCTCAACGGTGACGGTCGTGTCTGTGGACAGGGACTCGGCGCTCGAAAACGATTCACCCGTCTCTACCTGACCCATTGAGGAAGAAACGAGAGTGTAGGTTCCTGGGGTGCAGGCACAAATCGCTTGCGATGTGGCACTGAAAGGTTTCGACTGTGTAGTCACATTCAGCAAATTAATTGGGGTTGCTCCAAAACTACCGCTAAACTTTGCGGCTTTCAGCGTATACCCAGAGAGACCGGATGCAGATACCGCCGCAGAAGCGGCGTTCATTAATTTATTTTCCAATTCAGATACAACATCAGTATCGGCGAAAGTGTTAACTGAAAATAATGCAAAGCCAAGTGCGTGAGCTGTGATTAAGAATTTTTTTTTTAATTTAATAAATGTCATTTTATCCCTGTCTTAAATCTAGTTACGGTTATGATTAACTCGTCCCTCAATCAGATTTATAGAAAAGGATTCATCACAATGTGCCTGAGAAAGTAAAAATATGCAAACAAAAAAAATAACTTTCTGCTTTTTTACTTATTTGTTGCTTTGAACTGACCCCCTGTTTAATAAAATGGATATTTCTTACCTATCAAGACCCATCTACACTTTTGCATCTATACTTATAAATCTAATCTGAATGACCTTACGCCCAGTGAGCTCTACGTCATCAACTTCAAATTGTTGACTCTCTGTTAGTTGTTCCCCAGTCACAAAAACTAGATGTGGCGGAACATAAACCTCAGCCGAACTCTCCAATGCATTCAATCGCTGTTTAATAGTCGCCATATCTATTCCTTGTATATACAATTTTCATCAACTCTTCAACTGTCATTTTTTGTTAATTGCTTAGCTTCTAATAGCTCGATACGCTTCTCAATGTCATACACTTCAATCATTTTGCCTATTTGACCTAAGACATAAACTAGCTTCGTACCATCACTTGCCTCAATTTCTCGGGACTTCATTTTTCTGTAAACTTTTGCCATTTCTAAGCGCACATCGTCGATTGATTTAAGGTCTATTTTCAATGGGGTAGATAACACCTTACCACTTACATTATCAACCGTTAGAGGGTGGTTTTTGTCGGTGTTTTTATGCATTGTTAGCACTCTCACTTTCTAAAAGTTTTATTAAATCAGCCTTGTGCGTTTTGATTAAATCTGTCATCTGATTATCAATCGAAAATGCAGGTGATATTTCTATAAAACCATTATTTAATTCAATTGAGTAAAAGCCTAATCGAATAATTTGTAGCAACTCTTTTGCGTTATTGATTGCACACATATTAAAACCTCGCAATCTGATTTTCATAGACTGTGTTTTCGACTAAATTTTCCTCTTTTTTAGGCAAGTCCGCCAACACCGCCACCTTATTTATATGGCTGCCTTGGCGGTCTTGGTCATCTTTGGCGGGGTTGATTTCAAGCCTCCAGTACCAGCGGTTATCTAACTTACTTTTAGATGAACGGATATTTAGCTCTTTTTTAGCGCGTTCAACTGTCCGCCATGAATGACTTGCCCCCTTCGCATCATCTTGAATTTGCTTTTGTGATAATTCACCATCTGCTAGCAATTCACATAAGAAATCTTTTGCATCATCTATAGCACTATTCCCGTTTTCGCCTGTTTCACGATTATCAGGCTCGGCTAGCAACTCTCTTGCGCTTCCTTCTATTGCGCCACCCCAATCCGCATAGCTCGAAAAGATTTCAGGCTGTACTTCTTTTTGCACTAATTCGTACTCGTACCCACCATCATCTTTACCTATATTACTCTTAGCACGACAAAATATACGGCGTGTGTTCTCTCCATCATCAATTTTTGCAGTCGCTAAAACAATTCGCGCTAAAGCTCCAAACGCAAGACTTCCTGTGACACGTTCTAATGGGTCTCTACCTTGCCCACCTTTACTAAAATGAGTAATGCCTAACACCGCACAATTGAGTTTTTCCCCAAAATCTACCACTGGTTGCAATGCTCTTCTTACTTCGCCGTTCTTATGGCTGTCACCCGCAACTGCATTTACTATGGGGTCAATAATAAGTAAGGCTAAATCATCTATCATGGCGGCTTTATTCATGAGGGCTTGCATATCAATTGCAGGGTCGAAACTTCGGCTTTCATAATCGGCTGTAAGAGTGTCACCAATAAAATGTACTTTATTTAAATCTGCACCCGCTGCCATTAGTCTTGGGATTAGCGTATCGGCTGGACTATCTTCACCGCTCCATATTAAAACACTACCAGCAGGGCATTTACTCCCATCAGGAAAGCAACCGCCCGTTGTAATGGTTGCTGCTAATGCGATTGAGATGGTCGTTTTACCAGTGCCAGCTGTTCCTGCAAATATATGAAGTTTGCCCTTAGCTAACCAGCCATTCCATAGCCAGCGTATAGCTTCTGGTTGTATATCAGAGGCGCATTGAAGGCTTACTGTAGCGCTATATTCACGCGCTAATGTCTTGGTGTCACCTGCCTGTAAATAATCGCTTACAGGGCTTTGCATGAGGTCAGGCTTTAACGCTAACGCTTCAACATCTGCCTTTGTTGCATCGCGTCCGTATGTTTGCTTGAATTGTTGCAGCCAATCAACACAATCACCTTTAACTGGTAAATTTAGCGCATCAATATCAATGTGAGTCACCTTGCAACCAAGGTTGGAAAGCTTCAGCGTAATACGTGCCTCAAAAGCTAATCCCGCATCATCATTATCAGCCCATGTGATAATTTTACGATTAGCTAGTTTAGTTAAATCTGCGTTTTCATCACTACTCGCACCGCCTGAAGTGGTGGCTAGTATTTTGAGTTTAGTTAATGAATCAACACATTTCTCACCTTCAACTAAATAGATTGTTTCATCTGGATATTTCGAAAGGAGATGTAAATTATAAAGAGGCGAACCGCTAGCAAAATGAGGCATCGTTTTAACAGTTACGCCTTCATCATTTACATGGCTATAAGCATAACCTTTTGAACAATCCGCTTTTTGGTAGCGTTGTTTTGTAAAAAGTATTTTATTTTCAGAATCAACGTAAGTGTAATTTTCATTCATTTTTTGCCTCAATCCATGCCCCTAGCTGTTTCGCTGCTTCAATAAAACCTAAGCCATGCCTATGCATATGAAAAGAAAGCAGATCACCGCCATGTGCACCGCAAGCCATGCAGCGGAACGCGCCCTTTTCCGCATTAACCCGCAAGCTAGGATTCGTGTCCTTGTGAAAGGGACAAATTGCATCACGCCATGAACCATTGCCTTTAAGCTTAATGCCTTGTGATTCGTAATAAGTGATTGAGCTTGGCAATTTTTTACGAGAAAACTTACCCGCGTATTTTGGATTTGCGTATATCATTTGATTAACCCTCCTCTTTCTTGGAGTTAAGCAAGACACGAGTCTCACCCATGTTAAAGGTGGTGGTTCTTTCGGTTAGCTTATAGGTATTTAGTTTGCCAGCTTTAACCATGCGCCAAACGGTTGCACCACTAACGCCAAATAATCCTTTGACCACTGGCAAGCGAACCATTGCGCTATTGGGGTATTGGTCTGCATCACGTAATGCAGGGTTGATTGTTGTTT
>Ga0105052_10000335_pt1 | contig 64236 bp, 46 predicted proteins | sample FRY03_FD_78094 | JGI IMG/M metagenome (GOLD analysis project Ga0105052, IMG submission 78094) | Freshwater microbial communities from Lake Fryxell liftoff mats and glacier meltwater in Antarctica - FRY-03 | ecosystem: Environmental > Aquatic > Freshwater > Ice > Glacier meltwater ... | reverse complement strand
ATCCCTAAATTAAATTCCAAAGCTAAATCTCAAAGCACCCATCCCGACTATTAGTACCATCATAAAAAATGGAACATCACACCCTCCTAATATCCGCTCCTAAAGCATTCAGCCTTTCATCAATCCGTTCATAGCCTCTATCAATTTGTTCGATGTTATGAATAACGCTTTCGCCTTTAGCACTCATGGCGGCAATGAGCAATGCTACTCCTGCGCGAATGTCGGGAGAGGTCATTTGAATTCCTTTTAAAGGATGTTTTCTTGCCAAACCAATAACAGTTGCTCTGTGTGGATCGCATAAAATTATTTGCGCGCCCATGTCAATTAATTTATCGACGAAGAACAATCTGCTTTCGAACATTTTCTGATGTATGAGTATGGTGCCCTTGGCTTGTGTGGCGGTTACTAAAATAACACTTAGTAAATCCGGTGTGAAGCCCGGCCAAATCTGATCGGCTATTGTTAAAATAGAACCATCAATGAAGGTGTCGAGCTCGTACGATTCCTGGGCAGGAATGTAAATATCGTCGCCTTTGAATTCTATCTTGATCCCCAAGCGTTGAAAAGTAGTAGGTATAATTCCTAAATGCGCGAGTCCTACATTTTTTATGGTAAGCTCACTTTGCGTCATGGCTGCTAATCCAATGAAAGACCCAACTTCAATCATATCCGGAAGAATACGATGCTTAGTTCCTTTCAATGATTTTACGCCTTCAATGGTCAATAAATTAGATCCGATGCCGCTGATTTTTGCGCCCATCTGGTTGAGCATTTTGCACAACTGTTGCAAATAAGGTTCGCAAGCTGCGTTGTAAATGGAAGTGGTTCCTTCTGCCATCACTGCCGCCATTACAATGTTCGCGGTGCCGGTAACAGAGGCTTCGTCGAGGAGCATGTAAGTTCCTTTCAGATGTTTCGCATCGACACGATAAAAATTTTCGTTGCTATCGAAATTGAATTTTGCACCTAAATTTTGGAAGCCAATGAAGTGGGTGTCTAATCGTCGGCGTCCAATTTTATCTCCTCCCGGACGCGGAATAGCGGCTTTTCCAAAACGCGCCAACAAGGGTCCTATGATCATGATGGATCCTCGTAATGACGATCCTAATTTTGCAAATTCTTTGGTCTCGAGGCAATCTAAATCGATGTTCTCTGCTTTAAAAGAATAAGTGTTGGGCGACAATCGTTCGCTCTCAACGCCCATCTTTTTTAATAACTCGATGAGTTTTAAAACGTCTCTTATTTCAGGAACATTCTCAATGATGCAGCTCTCTGGAGTAAGTAAAACAGCACATAAAATTTGTAATGCTTCGTTTTTTGCTCCTTGAGGTTCAATGGATCCGCTAAGCTTTAATCCGCCTGTAATTTCAAAACTTCCTCCTGTGCTCGTCATTGTTTCAACAGGTTTATTTTCCGCGACTGTATCCGCCATTGTAGGTGCTTCGTTTTTTCTGATTTTTATTGCGAGTAGTTCTTCTATCCGCTTCACGTAAATCTATAAAACGGGTGGTTAACTTAAGGTCATCTCTCAGCTCAAGTTTTCCACCGGAATAATCGTTCAATTGTTCACGAATCACTTCATCATCTACCGAATCACGGTTCCAAGTCAGGTAGCTCATCTTCATGAAATTGGCAATAGTTTCCACTACTTGCTGCTTCTCCTCACCATCTTCCATCTCTACCGCTTCCTTGATCATATTTTCAATGATGCTTCCGTAATGGCGAAGCTTGATGTTCTTTTGTGGATAAACCAATGGGTCGGGACGCACATGCGTTAAGTCCTGATCTGGCATGGGAAAGGGCGATTCACAATCGAGTTTAAAGTCGGATATGATGAATAAATGATCCCAAAGCTTATGCTTGAAATCGACGAATTCACGCAAACTCGGATTTAAAATGGCCATGGCATTCACAATGGTTTTTGCCGCCTTGGTGCGCTCATCACGCTCTTCTAAATTGACAGCTATTTCTACCATTTCCTGTATGGATCTGCCATATTCAGCAATGGTGAGCGATTTTCTTTCGGTATTGTATTCCATTATTTTAAAGGGATTGCACCTAAATCTTCCAATTCAAAACTTGGGAAGATGTGCTTCAGATGGCAAATTTATTAAATCTATGCGATTAATACGAATTATTAATGGCTTAATGCTAGAATTTTTGGGATGTTTCTTTTCTTTACCTGCAGATTGGAGCATGTGTGAAAATGCATGTGCCAATCATATTACTTTGACATTGCTTGTTTAATACTCCCTGATCAATACTTCGGTAGGGATCCCAAGAGTTTCGTGCAATTTGCGTATCATATCAAGCGTCAGCTTTCTCTTTCTATTTAAGATTTCACTTACTCGACTTTTTAAACCGATCACGTCTGTTAAATCTTTTTGATTGTAACCTAATTGCTCCATTCTAAATTTGATGGCTTCAATCGGATCCGGAAGATCTATTGCAAACTTTTCTTTTTCATAATTATCTATCAAAAGTGAAAGCAACTCCAATTCATCCCCATTTTTGGAGCTCTTTTTTGAGTCAAAAATTATTTCCAATCGTTTTAGCGCGATTTGATATTCTTTCTTAGTCTTAATTACTTTCCAATTCATATTATTAATTGATGTTACGCATGATGTCCCGTAAGGACAAAATATTTATAGCAACAAAATATATCATAAAAACAATGTCCCGTAGGGACAAAATATCTATAGGGACGAAATATTTATTGGTCCTCCAATATCCGCAATTTCGCAAATTTGAGCAAGAGCTGTTTTTGCCCTTGTCCCTCGAAGAGGATGGTGGCTTTGTTTTCTGGTACTCTTCCTTCCAATGCAATGACTTGTCCTCGGCCAAAACGTTGATGTTCTACAAATACTCCTATTAATATTTTTGCCGGATCATCTGCTTTAAAATCCGGATTGACCGGCGCAGAACTGGCTTGTTCTACTTTTTTAAATCCTTTCGGTACTTCGTTGCCGTTAGTTTCAGGAGATGGTTTTGTAGGAGCATTGGGTTTGTTGCTGTAGCGACTGTTCCCAGCACCATAGGATTTATTTCCTCCTGCTTTCGCCGGTCCTTTGAAATTGCTTTGATTGCCTCCGCTGTAACCGCCCCAACCTCCGCGATCATCCACTTCGTCGAAAAGCGCATTTCCTTTTTGTACGGGCATTTCTAAACAGGACGCATCTATCTCTTCAAAAAATCTGCTCGGCTGACTGGATATTAAATTCCCCCAACGGTAACGGGTAGCCGCCATGGAGATGGTGAGTTTTTGTTCAGCTCTGGTGATGGCAACGTAAAACAATCTTCGCTCTTCTTCTAATTCTACTCTTGAATTGACACTGAGTTGTGATGGAAAAAGATTTTCTTCTAGTCCTACAATATGAACATGTTTAAACTCCAATCCTTTTGCACTGTGGATGGTCATCAATGAAACTTTATCATCATCGCCATCTTTGTCATTGTCGGCATCAGTCAATAAGGCGATATCTTGCAAATATAAATCGAGGGTGCGCAAAGCAGGTAATTCGTTTTCGGCAGAGGGAGATTCCAAAAGAATTTTCCCTTCTTCACCAAATTCCTTGATTCCATTCAATAAAGCTTGCACGTTATCGTAATGACTAACGCCTTCGGGTGTACGATCATTGAAAAGTTCGGTGAGCAAGCCACTCGCAGAGGCAATGTGACTCGCCAGCTCATAAGCATTATGGTCCGCCAACATCATTTTCCAACTTTGTACCATCTTCCAAAATTCATGCACCTTATCGCGTATGCCGGCATTGATCCCTATGTTGAATTGCTGAATATTTTCTAATACATCCCATACCGAAATATTGTTGAGTGCAGCATATTCTACAATACGATCGACCGTAGTTTTACCAATTCCCCGTGTAGGATAATTGATGATGCGTTTCATGGCTTCTTCGTCGAGGGAGTTGATGGCCATGCGGAAATACGCTAGCAAATCTTTTACTTCTTTGCGATTGTAAAAGGAAACACCGCCAAAAACACGGTAAGGAATATTTTGTTTGCGCAAAGCTTCCTCCATGGAACGACTCTGCGCATTGGTGCGGTAAAGTATAGCAAAATCTTTATTCTTCAATTGCTTGTTCATTTTATCTTCAAAAATGCAATTGGCAACTTGATATCCTTCTTCGTTGTCGCTGAGTGCTTTTAATACACGAATTTTTTCACCGGCGTGATTGTCGGTCCAGACATCCTTTTTTAACTGATTTTTATTGACAACAATCACCGAATTTGCAGCTTGAACAATTGTTTTTGTACTGCGATAATTTTGCTCAAGTTTGTAGGTATTTAAATCTTCAAAATCTTTTTCGAAATTTAAAATATTCTGAATGTTGGCTCCGCGGAAGGCATAAATACTCTGCGCATCATCGCCCACCACACAAATGTTCTGATTCATCGCCGAAAGTTTTTTGACGATGATGTACTGCGCAAAATTGGTATCCTGAAACTCATCTACCATCACATACTTAAACTTCACTTGATATTTATACAGTACTTCCGGATGCTCTTGAAATAATTTCCAAGTATTGAAAAGAATATCATCAAAATCCATCGCCCCGGCTTTGTAACAACGCTTGCTGTACATCTCAAATAACAATCCCATTTTCGGTTTTCCACTCTGCCTATCGTCGCTGGTATAATCGATGTTGTCTTGATAATCTTTCCAAGTATATAAATTATTTTTTGCCGATGAAATGCGATTGAGAACCGTACTTACTTTGTATGTTTTATCATCGAGGTTTTGTTCTTTCAAAAGATCACGCATCAAACTTTTGGTATCATCCGAATCGTAAATGGTAAAGTTGGAAGGATAATTAATTTTGTCGGCTTCCATCCGTAAAATTCTTGCAAAGACGGAGTGGAAAGTACCCATCCATAAATTTTTCGCTTCGGCACCAACAACTTTAGAAATTCTATCTTTCATTTCTCGCGCTGCTTTGTTGGTAAACGTGAGCGAGAGAATATTGAAAGGATCAATTCCTTTTTCGATGAGATAAGCAATGCGATACGTGAGCACTCTTGTTTTTCCTGAGCCTGCACCTGCAATAATCATTACCGGGCCATCGGTTTGTTTTACTGCTTCACGTTGTGCTTCGTTTAAATGGTCGAGGTAATGGGACATGCTACAAAAGTAAAACATTTCTCTCAGAGGAAAAATCTACATTCATAGTCGTTTGTAAACGTTTGTGATCGTATAAAACATTCGCCTGACTACTAATCTGATAAAACCTTTTACGGACTTGTTAAATCAAGCGACTTGGAGCTTGTGTTGAATAAAATCGGCGTTTTGCTCCAGGTTTCAATGGCGTTTCTATGTCTTACCACCACATAAAACGAATTGTTCAATGCAGCAATCGGGAAGTTTAAATTGGCAATTCCGTTGGTGAGTACTACTTCTTCATCGGTGTAGATGTTGGAGTAGGGGCTGTTGGGACTGGCCAATGAAACGCTAATGGTGTCTGTCACCGCAGGCGCAGATCCCGGATTACTTACTGCGTTCATGGTATTGCTATTTGCATCATAGAATCCTTCGAGATATATTTTCAAACTCAAACTCACCGTGGGATTTAATCCGAGTAAGCGAATATTGTCTACATAAATATTATTTCCGTAATGACCGTGATTCATGAACGAGAGTTCAATCGTTTGACCTGAATAGCTGCTGAGATCTACCGAATCAGTTCTCCATTGTGCAGCAGTAGGAACAAAACTTCCGCCCGTACCCGGAACAGTGGCTAATAGGTTGCCCGGTTTAACATAGATGCTCGAGTAGTTTGCTCCGCAATTGGTACTTAATAAAACGGAAAGTGAGTCGAGGTACGTCGGACTGGTACTGTACAACTGATGCGCCACATCAAACTTCAATTGATAGTTTCCAAAACCGCTTAAATAATATTGAGGACTTTGTACTTCATCTCTTGCGCCGTATGAATCAAGTGTGTAGTTTAAGAATGACATCGAACCTGTTCCAATTCCAAATCCACTAGCTTGACCCGAACGCGACCACATTTTTCCGTCACTTCCTCCATCTACATTCGTCCAGCCATTAGGAGGGAAGGTTGTTAATTCAAAATCTTGCAAGAGGGGAATGGATTGTCCGGTAGTGCTGATGTAATTATTTTTGGTAAGTGCGTTATTACCGCCCGGAGAACTAACGGTAAGGCTTACCGAAAAGCTGCCGGAAGTGTTGTAAGCAACTTTTGGATTTTGCAAGGTAGATGAAGATGGTGATCCGCCGGGAAAGGACCATAACCAAGAGGTAGGACTTCCGGTTGATAAATCACTGAAACTTACAGAATCGCCAATGCAAGGCGTATTGGTGCTCGCCGTAAATGCAGCATTGATGCTTCTCAAATTGCTGATGGGTGTTTCCCACATTCCTCTGCCGTAAGTTGATACTCTTAAGGATGAGTTGTTCGTTCCATCATCATAAATAGAAATGTCGTTGATGGTAGTTCTTGTAGGAAGATTTTGATGGTATAAAGTCCAAGTAGTATGAATGCCATATTTGAAATACACAGAATTATTTCCGCCTGCAACAATCATCATTTCATTGCTTGGAAAAAAATCATCAGTAATAATTCCGACAAAATTTACGGCTGGCAAATTATAAGAGACATTGGTCCATGTAGCACCATTGTTGATAGATTTATATACTCTTGTATTCAACGTAGCATATAAAGTATTCGGACTGCTTTTTACCGTGACAATACTCGCTGCATTGTTTGTAGCATAAGGCAACACATATTGTGTAAACGTTGGCGAAACACCCAGCGCATTCGTGCTCACATAAATATTTTGATCGCTAGTGATGGCATACACACGATTGCTATCTGCTTGTGAAACATGCAATGCCATAATTCTTTTGGTGAAGGTTGAAATGGGGGTCCAGGTAGGAGTAACAGCAGATAAATTGGAAGTGCGTACTACGTTTGAATCTCCTACAAATGCGATGTTTGGAGTAGAGCGATAAAATGCGATGGCTCTAAAACTGGTCCAGGGCAAACCATAGGTCGATTCACTGCTGTTTACATTTCTTCTTCGCGCATTGCTGAAATAATACACGCGTTGACTATTTGGAAAATAATCGAAAGCACATTTCGACGACCAATCACCGCCACGATTTGTAAACCATTTAGTGCCGGTGTTGGAATAATATAATTCGCCATTGTCTTGCGTACCGATGCTGATCATGTCTTTTCTGGTCGGACTACATGCTCCTCTGTAAATTTCATAACCATATATTCCGTCGCTCTTGGGCACCCAGTTTGCGCCGGCATCTGTACTTAACCAAACACCGCCATCGTTGATGTTATAAAGTTGCGAATTGTTGTATGGATTATTGACGATTTGATGCATGTCGGTATGCACTTTTTGCCACCAGTTCGTGAGTTGGGTCCAGTTCACTCCACCATCAATTGATTTCCAAACGGCATGTGCTACCAAATAAACAATATTCGAATTAACACGATCTACTCCAATGCCAAAGTTATAATCGCCTTGTCCTACATCACCGGCTGCGTTGGTATAATAAGTTAGGTAGGGTGGGGCAGATGTTTTTATTGCGGTGAAACTACTGCCTCCATCGATCGATTTATAAAGCATGCCACCATTACTCACCATTCCTAAATAAACAATGTTGGTATCGGCAGGAGTTACTGCGATTCGACAACCATTTCCGTTGGTGACACTTGACGGTAATACGATGCCGTTAGTAATTTGTGTCCACGTGTCGCCATAATCCGTTGAACGGAAAAATGCCGAGTCGGTAGTGGCAGCATATAAAGTTCTGGAACCTGCTCTTTTTTCTTTGAGATCATCAAATGCCCTGGAAGCAGTTTTTAAGGTCCATGTTGATCCGCCATTGGTGGTTTTGTAAATTCCGGTATTGGTAGCTGCAACAATTACTTGATTGTTGGTAGGATCCATCAACATATCTACCACCAATTTTGATGTGAGTGATGTCGCAGTAAAAGTAGCTCCGCCATTCGTCGATTTATACACGCCACTTCCGCTATAGTAATAATTGTGATCACCGGTTCCTAAATAGAGCGTTTGATCGTTGGTATGATCGATACATACTGAAGCCAATCGCATGCCCGGTAAAAGATCGCATCCTGGAGCGAGGGTCCAGCTAGTGCCTGCATTGCTGCTGATGAACAAACCACCACGTGCACTTACAGCGTAAAATTTATTTGGATTCGTTGGATGGAATTTCATCTGACTCACACGACTGATGCCATGTATTTGTCCGCTTGCATTGGTTGGGAAAAAATCCGGGGCTACCGGCGACCAGTTAGCTGTTTGTGAAATGGAGGGTCTTGAAATAACAAAGCATAGACTGAGCAGGAGGAGTACGAATTTATTCATATTTCGGGAAGGCCTAAGAGTTGTGTTTGTTATTTGTCTTTGATTTGTTGTTTTTGATAAATTTCTAAACGTTCCTGTTCACTCAAAATACGTCCGTCCGATTGCACAAAAGGGAATACCGTTCGCTTCCAGTCTTTGAAGCGTTTAAAATTATATTTCAAAGTTTCGTATTCATTACGCTGCACTTGTGTCCATGCAGCACGTGCATTTCGCAATGAATCTGCTTGCGGTCTGGTAATTTTACCTTCGGTGATGAGTTCATCCTCCTCTTCAGGTTCTATTTTCCCCTCCCAATACGCTTCAAAAGCATTTACAGCATCGTAGTAATTTACCTGCGGATCCTGCATCAATAGTATCCAATTCGGATTTGTTTTATCGTCGGTTCTTGTAATGTCTTTTTTTTCCTGTGCAATGGCCGAATGTACGAATACAAACAGCAGTGCCGGAATCATCAATGCACGAAGTTTCATGGGGGAATATTTTAAACAAATTTAGGTTTTTTTTCATTAGAGCGCAAGACATAACTATTTTCTTTTTCGAATAGTCATATCCCATTAAACGAAGCATTCGATTTTCATCCGAATCGCTTCGAACTTATACTTATAAATCAATTTGGGCAAAGCCTTACGACATGAATTCGCTATTTCGCAAATTATTCATATCTTTATTTCCTCAAACACACACTATGACCAGAATTCTATTATCCGTATTGCTCTTTTTGGGTTGTTTTACTGCAAATGCTCAATGCCCTCTTGGGATGAACGAAGTAATCGTATTTATTCAACCCGATAATTATCCCGGTGAAACTAGTTGGACATTGAAAGATAATACCGGAACCATTTTGATGTCGGGAGCTTCAGCAGGAGATACGCTCTGTGTGGATACCGGAGTTTGTTTGATTTTTGAAATTGACGATACTTTTGGAGATGGTATTTGTTGTGCATACGGAATCGGATTTTATACAGTGAGTGTGAATGGCCTTGTGCAAGCAGCCGGGGGTCAATTTACATTTAGTGAAGTGAGTTATGTGAATTGCCCTGTAGGAAGTAATTGTGGTTCCGCTTTTACTGTGTTACAAGATTCTGTTAATTCCGCTATAGGTGCATCTACGTGGTATGAATTTATACCGGATACTACAGGTAGTTTTAATGTAAGTACGTGCTTCCCTTCTAATACTTGCGATACACGTATTTGGATTTATGATCATTGTACAAATCTTGTATGGAATAATGCCAATGCAGGTACACTATTTTACAATGATTCAGCTTGTGGATTACAAGCTTTTATTCCAGCCGCACTTCAGGTAGGGCAAACCTATTATATTCGAATTGGAGGAGATACCTCGTGTGTGAATGATACCATCACTTGGCAAATTACATACGGTGGACCCATCGTAGGGTGTACAGATCCTGCTGCGTGTAACTACAATCCTTTAGCAACCGTTAATAATAATATTTGTATTTACCCTGGAGACCCTAATTGTAGTTCGGGTCCCGATCTAGTAGTAGATGGTGCTGTGTTTCTTTCTTCACTAAGCGTGGGAGTTGTTAATGGAAATGACGCGTGCTTAATTGGGGAAGGATGTTTGTCGGGGTATGGAGCGCGTAATGTGATAAATTTTTCAACGCGTATTGCTAATATCGGAGACGCCGATTATTATATTGGTCAACCTCAACCTGGAAATCAATTTGTATTTGATCAGTGCCATGGTCACTGGCATTATGCAGGATATGCAGAGTATGATATTTATGATAGTTTAGGAGTGCCCCTGCAAGCTGGATTTAAAAATGGATTTTGTGTACTCGATTTGCAATGCTTTGGTGGAGTAGCAAAATATGGTTGTGGAAATATGGGTATTTCTGCGGGCTGTGCTGATATTTATGGAGCAGGGTTGGCTTGCCAATGGCTCGATATCACCAATATTCCGGCAGGGCGTTATACCTTAGTCATTCGAGTAAATTGGGACCAGGATCCGGATGCCTTGGGTCGTCAAGAACAACGCTTCGATAATAATGTAGCCGCTGTTTGTATCAATATTACGCGCGACACATTGAATGTTCCTTCTTTTACCGTACTTCCTAATTGTCAACCATTGATTGATTGTTTGGGTGATACTTTTGGTTTGGCAGTGTATGATTGTATGGGAAATTGTAATGGTTCGCGTGTTCGAGGAGATTTGGATTTAGATACCCTTCAAACCGACACTGATATTAATCTTTACATGACTGATATCACTTCGCAAAATGCAGTTTTCCCATGTAATGATTTGAATGGAGATAATAGTTTAACCGTAACCGACGTCGCACTCCTCAGTGGTTGTGTTCGTACTCAAAATGGATCGCATAGTCATCAAGGTGGTACGCAGAACACACATAGACATTGCGAATTTCCATGGAATATTTTAAATATTAACGATACCGTTAAACTGGGAATCGGTGCCATTAATACTACGGCTAAGTATTTGGATTTACAAATTGCTAATGCAGATTGTCGTTTGTTAGGACTTGACTTTACGATGTCTGGACTCCAAATTGATTCTGTTGTTTCCATCTTTCCGGGATTCGAACCCTTGTTTCAATGGAATGTTACTACCGGTAGAATTATTTTATTGGATACTTCTGAAGTTTCATTGACAAAGCAAGCTGTTCCAGTGAACTTCCTTCGTATTTATTATAATACATTAAGTGCTTCAACGATTTGTATTTCTCAGATGAACGCCAGTGTGAATTCGGATTATGAAGAAACCTATAAAGTCATTTATAATGGTTGTATTTCAGTAACCGGAAACAGTCATTTATATAAAAGTGGAATTTTATCCATCGTTCCTAATCCTTCGAAAGGAATTTTCAAACTTAAATCAAATTCATTGCAAGGTCAATTAGCACAAATATCAGTGCTAGATGTAATGGGTAAAATTGTTATGCAAGAATCTAATATTTCATTGGGTACAGATGGTATGGAAATAAATTTAAGTCATCTCCCTTCCGGAATGTATTTAGTGAATTTTAAAAGCGAAGGCATACACGTGATTGAGCGATTGGTGATTGAATAAATTTTGTTCATTTTGTAACAGGAAAGGGTCATGGTTCATTTTTTAGATTTAATAATAGGAACTTTGCTTCTTTGCAAAGACCTCTTGAATTTTGAGGGATTTTCTAGTTGCTAAATTTTATTATTCTGATTTATAAAACTTTGTTACCGAGAAATTTCTTTGGATAACACTTCGCGAGCTTTGCATCTTAAGGACTTTGCGGGAAATGGAATTACTGTTCAAAGCTAAATTATACTTTACATTGTATAATGTTAAAATCGATAGCCTGTTCGTTTTTTTTTGGCTGATTCATTTAAATCATCATATAGAAAATGATTCACACAGGAAATAAATCTCTTTTCACGCAAAGGCCGATAGCTATCGGCCGCAGAGTAGCAAAGGGCGCAAAAAATAAATCAAATATGAAAAGGCTGTATTAATACTACAATATACTTTTGTAGTAATTCCACAAAGCTAAAGGCTTTCGTTCTTGGCAGTAAAGTTTTCAAATTAAGTTCAGAATAATTTATAATTTCAATAGCAAGGAACTCGAAACCGCCCATAATCCATCCGAGCGTTTATAATAAGAAATTCTCAATCCTGTACCTTTGATGAATGGCTTTGTTTTTTTTGCTGACAATGGATGCATGAAAATTTCTATACCGGTATTGATGGAAGTAAATGCAGAGAGATCATAATCGGAAGTATAAAAATTATCGAGAGAATTCGCTTTTCCTTTTTCTGTAAAATATTTTGCTTTCGTTTGAAGATATCCTCTCGCAAAAACACTTAAATAAAGTCGCGGATTTTTCTTCCAGCTGATTTCTTCTTCTAAAGCGATGGCGTTGATGTCGAAATTATCTTTGTAGAGTCCTATGTTTTGTTTGAGGATGATTTGATTTGTAATAAATGAATTTACTTGAATACCTACAGGAATTTTTATTCTTTGATGTGGCAATTTTTCAATAACCGTATTTCCATTTTTGAGGTAGATGCGATGAAAGGGTGTGGAAAGTAATCCTTGCTGCAAAGATGCTCCAACCATCAATGACATTTTTGTTTTTTTGTTGACGATGAAATGATAAGCCGATCGAAAATTATAGGATTGTCTTTTGTACTCCTGCGACCAATCCGTTCCTCGTAATTCTATAGGATATACCAATCGTACCGGATAATAAAAATCGGGATTAAATCTTCCCCAACGTAAATCGTCGAAGGCCGCATCGGCAGAAAAATTCCAATTGCTTCCGTTTTTGCGTTCATGAGTTTGAAAATTTAATCGAATAGGAAGCGATAGATAATCCGACTCAGCCGAAACTCCGGTCCCTATAGAAAACATGTTTTTGCTTTTTGTATTCACCAACAAATTTACATCTGCAAAAACTCTTCTGTCAACATAAGAAGCAGATGAAAGTACATAATCGATGCGATCAGTGGATGCCGAGGTGATGATATCAATACCGGTTTTCCAATGGATACCGTATTTATTGTTCAGTTGATGTTTTACTTTTATGGAATAGGCTTGCACAGTGAGTTTTTCCGTTCCTTCGCCGCCTGTCACTGCACTGTGAATTCCATCTTGAGTATAATATGATAATAGTGCATCGATTTCTGTTTTGTCGATGGGTTTTAAAGAAAAGCTGCTGTCTATAATTTGTCCGTTTGCTTTTGGCATCAGACAAATCATTCCGGCAATTAAAATCAGTTTTTTCATTTTAATTACATCCGCAGCCTCCACTACTTTTATCCGATCCCGGCATGATGGCTCCCTCGCGTATCGACTGAAAATAACTGTCGAATTTTTTCATGGCATTGGCATCAGGTTGCATTTTCTGATCGTTCAAATACGCTTTTTGATAGGGCTTCACCACCTCGCAGGAAGAAATAGCTGTGAGGACAAAGAAACTTGCAAGTAGCAAAATTCTAAACCGGTAAGTTGCTATGCGTTTTGTTTTTATCATCGAGGATGTAATACCAGGTTTGTGGGAATTGATTCAATAAATGTTTGCCTTGCTCGAGACCCATTACGTTGATGGCGGTGGCCAATGCGTCACTGAGTTCTGCAGAAGGACTGAAAACAGAAACACTGCGCATTCCTTGCACCGGTAGTCCGGTTTTAGGATGAAGTGTATGTCCGTATTTTTTTCCGTTGCTCGTAAAATATTGTTCGTAGTCGCCGGAAGTAGCAACGGCTGCGCAAGGCATTTGAATTTTTAGTAGGAGTTGATTCCAATCTGTGTTGGAGATGCCGGCCGACCAATTATTGCCATCTGCACGTTGACCGATGGTGCAAATATCACCGCTGGCATTAATAACTCCGCCATGTATTCCGAGTGCACCCCAAAGTGCTTTTACTTTATCGGCAGCATAGCCTTTTCCGATGGCAGCGAAACTAATTTTCATTTCTTTCTTCAAAAAACAAAGGCGATTGTTGTCGAGCAATAAAATATTTTCGAATCCGGTTTTTGAAAGTGCGCTCTTTATTTCTTTCGCATTTGGAAGTATTGCTTCTGTCCTTTTAAAAGAATATAGTTTTTTTAAAGGAGCCATGCTTACATCAAAAGCGCCTTGCGTTAATGAATATAATTTTTGGCAACGAACAAGCAATTGATGCACTTCAGCATCGATAGTAAAAATTACATTGGATGGAAAAGAATTGATTCTTGATGTTTCGGAATCATTTTTAAATTCACTCATTAAATCTTCAATTCTTTTTATCTCATGAATGCCGGCCTCGAAAAATTGATCGGCAAAAACTTGAGTTTCCGCAACAACGACCAACTCAAATTGTGAGCCCATCAGTTTACATTGCAAACGAAATTCATTCATGCGTTGATAAAATATTTTTTAGTTCATCAATAAATTCACCTGATTCTTGACGATGAAAGGGTATAGAAATAGTTTTTCCGTCTTTGATTAAAAGGAGGAGCGGGAAAACTCCTGATTTATTGTATTTCTCTGCTAATGCTTCGTTTCTTTCCATCTCCTCTTTTGTTTGTTTTTTCTTCTGTGGAAAATCAACTTGCATTATGGAAAAGTTTTGCGAGGCAAATTGAGCAAATTCTTCACTGTTCAAAATTGTTTTTTCTAGATGCATGCAATTCAAGCACCAATCGGAGCCAGTGAAAAGAATCAGTTGATTTGTTTGCCCGATTAAGTTTGAAGTATAAAAAATAAAAAAAATTGAAATCAATATGTTTCTCCGAAAGCAATTAGTTTTATTTGTTTTTCTTGCCATTTCTTGATTGTACTTTATTAGCTATCTAAGTTCTACTTTTTAAAATGGCTTGTTCTATATCTTTTAAAGATGCAAATTTATGGTTTATCCGTGTTGGTTGTAACCCTCGTCTTCGAAATATACTTTTACTTTTTATTGTGTTTTATTATTGTCATGTCAAATAAAATTAGACAATTGTCGAAAGTATCAATTAAGGAATTGATTAGTAATGTAGTATAATTTATAGATGCGTCTTCTGTTTCACATTAATTATCTACCTTTATCACTTAATTTAATAAATTTATCAATTATGAAAAAACTTTATCCACTCTTATTATTAGTTATTTGTTGTTCATCATTAATTGCGCAACCCACATTTACAAGTTCAAGCATTTATGGTCCAGGAAGTGTTGTTCCGCGCATTACTGTTGATACTACTAACCTGGTTCATGGAAATGCTGGAGCCAGTCAAACTTGGAATTTTGCAAATGCCGTACAAGCTTCAACTATTAATTTTTATTTTACTACAGCTTCGTCAACTCCATTTTTTTCTAGTTTCACTACTTCAAATTTATCAGCAAACACAGGAACAGGTACGCCAACTGTTTATTATACTCTTTCAGCGTCTATGCTAGTATTAAATGGTATAGGCTTGACATCTGGTGGAACTAATTTTATTATGAACTATACTAATCCGGAAACAAATTTGGTATTTCCATTTACTTATAATACTAGCTTTACCGACGCATTTACTGGATTTCAAAGTACAAATTCAGGAGGTTTGATTGTTAGTTTGTATCGAAATGGAACTATTACAACAGTAGCTGATGGATGGGGAACAGTAATTAATCCTTCAGGTACATATTCTAATTGCTTGCGTATGAAGTCAACTCAAGCAATTGTTGATTCTACTGTTTATGTTGGAATTCCATTTCCTCCCGAAATTAATTACTTTAACTCTACTTCCTATACGTATTTGAGTATGACAAATGGAAAAATGGTAAATCGATTTGTTATTTCTTATGACACTACAGAAACTGATTTGGGAGGTATAACTTATGGGAAAAGTTGCGGATACGAAAATGCTGGAGTTACTGGTTTAATTTCAATGGAAAATGTAAATACTCAGGAAATAACCGTTTCACCCAATCCTGCGATTGATTTTTGTAATGTAGAATTGAAAGATGCAAGTGCTGCAGAAATAGAAATGACTCTTTCTGATGTCAGAGGAAGAATGATCTTGAAAGAATCAATTGTATTAGATGACAAGAAGAAGTATCAGTTGGATGTTCAAGGATTAAAACAAGGATTGCATTTTGTAACCTTCCGTCAAGGATCTCGTGAATGGTACGCGAAGTTTATTAAATATTGATTTGCATTTTTGGGTTCATTTCTTTATTATATTATTGAAGTGAACCCAAATTTTTTACTTCAACCTTTCCCGAATATCTAATCGATGTTTGCGAGCTGTATCTGTAGCAATATCATAACCGGCATCCATGTGTCGAATTACGCCCATAGCAGGATCATTGTGCAATACACGTTTTAAGCGTCGTGCAGCATCTTCTGTACCGTCTGCTACAATGACCATTCCTGAGTGAATGGAATAACCCATCCCCACACCACCGCCATGATGTAAACTTACCCAACTAGCGCCGCCTGCCGTGTTGATCAATGCATTTAAAATCGGCCAGTCGGCAACAGCGTCGGAACCATCGAGCATGGCTTCGGTCTCACGGTTAGGGCTAGCCACAGATCCGGTATCTAAATGATCGCGACCAATAACTATCGGTGCTTTTACTTTACCGCTTTTTACTAATTCATTAAACAACAAGCCTGCTTTCTCTCTGTCGCCTTGTCCGATCCAGCAAATACGGGCAGGCAATCCTTGAAAAGCAATACGCTCTTGCGCCATTTTTATCCAACGGTGCAAGCCTGCATCGTTTGGAAATAATTTTAGGATAGCCTCATCCGTTACACGAATGTCTTCCGGATCACCACTCAAAGCGGCCCATCTAAAAGGACCTTTTCCCTCACAAAAAAGTGGCCGAATATAAGCCGGAACAAATCCCGGAAAATCAAAAGCATTTTTAACACCATGCTCCAAGGCGCGTCCACGTAAATTATTTCCGTAATCAAAGGTGATGCTTCCTGCTTTTTGCAAATCCAACATCAGCAACACATGCTCCGCCATGGAATCGTAAGACATTTCAATATACCGCTCCGGATTTTTCTCTCTTAAAACATTGCCTTCTTCTACAGAAAGTCCTTCCGGTAAATAACCCACTAAAGGATCATGCGCCGAAGTTTGATCGGTAAGCACATCCGGAATAACATTGCGCTCTTTTAATCGCTTCAACAATTGAACGGCGGTACAAATTACACCAATCGATTTATTTTCTTTTTTCTTTTTGAATTCTAAAGCTAGATCAATCGCTTTATCAATATCACGTTCGATCAAATCAAGGTAACGGGTATCCACACGTTTTTGCGCTCTCCATTCTTCTACTTCGGCAGCAAGGCAAACACCATCTGCCATGGTAATTGCCAATGGTTGAGCTCCGCCCATCCCTCCTAAACCGGCAGTTACGCATAGTCGACCTTTGAGAGAACCATTGAAATGTTTATCGGCAAGTGCATTAAAAGTTTCATACGTCCCTTGCACAATTCCCTGCGAGCCGATATAAATCCATGAGCCTGCCGTCATTTGTCCGTACATCATCAAACCTTTTTTTTCCAACTCATCAAAAACTTCCCAAGTTGCCCATTTAGGAACCAGTTGAGAATTACTGATGATTACACGCGGCGCATCTTTATGTGTAGGAAGAATAGCAACTGGTTTTCCACTCTGCACAACAAGCGTTTCATCGTCATTCAAATCCTTCAGCGCTTTCACGATCAAGTGAAACGCTTCCACATTTCTCGCCGCTTTTCCCCGACCACCATACACAATCAAATCTTCGGGACGCTCTGCCACATCGGGATCCAAATTATTGTAAAGCATGCGCAAAGCCGCCTCCTGCACCCAGCCTTTACAATTTAGCGTAGTTCCGGTGGGAGTTTTGGTTTTAGAAAGATCAAGTTTGAGAGCGGTATCTAACATCAAATTTATATTTAATTATTGCGAATTTACGATTTATAAATTGTTGGAATCAGGAAATTGTAAATACATCTTCAAAGACCTGATAATCAAAAAATGATCTTCTGAACAAGGAAATTAATTCCCTTTTTTTTCTTCAGGAATTGTTCTTTTAAACTTCCATGGACAATGTTTACAACCACTTTGACAGCAAAAGCCCCTTTTAAGATGGTATTTTTCTGTGAATACAATATATCCTTCCTTTGTGAGGTAGTAATCTTCTTTATCAAACTTATCGGTGAAGGCCATTTTAAGGATTCAAAATTAACAAATTGTAGGAAAATTATTGTTCATAATCATGTGGATGAAATATCTTTTCATATCGATGCGTTGCAGCTAATGTATTTAATTTTGCATCATAACAATTATAATCATGAAAAAGTTAGCAAGAACAAGTTTAATGGCCATTTGTTTAATAGGGATGTTAGTTCAAACCGGATGTTATGGATCCTTCAAATTAGTAGGAAAAGTGTATGAATGGAATGGATCCATTGAAGATAAATTTGTTCGCTCTATCGTATTTTTTGCACTTTGTGTAATTCCGGTGTATCCATTAGCGGCATTCGTTGACGCTGTATTTCTAAACCTGATTGAATTTTGGTCGGGCTCCAATCCCATCAGCATGAAGGAAGGCGACCATGAAGAGCAATTAGTTTATTACAAGGGAAAAACCTATAAAATTGAAGCGACAAAAAATCGTTTTGTGATTACAGATTTAAGTAAGAAAAAAGCAGCGGCTCCTATAAATTTTGTTTTTACTCCGAATAATTTAACATGGAACTTAGAAAAAGATCATCAGTTAATTGCTATTTCCAGAATTGAAAAAGATGCACATGGAAATGTTTGTGTTCGTGTATTTGAGAAAAATGGAAATTCGAGTGTAAGTGCTTTGCCGGAAGAAAATTTAGCTTGGGAAACTTTCACAAAAGGCATGCATCTTCCTGAGGAAAATACGGCCCAGCGTTAATTGGTATTCGATAGCAATTTTCTAAAGAATTATTTTTTACCCGAAAAAGTTCGAACGGATTCTTGTACCCTTTTAATAAACGGAAAGAAGAAAGAAATTTCTATTCTTCGTTTAGATTTGATACACCCCATACGCGGTGGAAACAAGGGTTTCAAGTTGTATAGAAATGTAATTGAATTTTACGAGGGGAAATACAAAGGGATGATAAGTGCTGGTGGTACTTTTTCGAATCATATTGCTGCATTGGCTGAGGTTGGGATGGATCTTAAAATTCCTGTAGCCGCTTTCATTCGTGGTGAAGCATCTCCAAATCCTTCTCCTACCATCAAAAAGGCCATGGAAGCAGGAATGGAGATGATTTATTTATCGAGAGAAGAATATCGCATCTTAAGAAATGATGGCGCGAATGCATTTATTAATGACAAGTTCAAGGAGTATTATTTTATTCCCGAAGGCGGATCCAATAAAGCCGGTTTAGAAGGCTGTGCATACATCTCCCGATATATTCCAGCTCATTTTTCTCATATACTGCTTGCTGTTGGAACCGGTACCACCCTGGCCGGAATTGCATCTCAACTTGATAAAGAACAAGAGCTGATTGGAGTGAAGGTGGTGGAAGCGAAGCAAGAAATTTTTGTTTCAAAAGCACTTTCTCAAACCAATGCTTCTGCTGCTCAACTTAAATTTTGTGATGAATTTACCTTTGGTGGATATGCCAAAAAAAGCTTGGAATTGGAGCAATTTGTAGAAAACTGGAACGAAAAGCAGCAAGTTTTAATTGAACCTGTTTATACCGGTCGACTTTTTTATGGATTGACACAAATGCTTCAACAAAATTATTTTCCCGAAAATGCCAATATTCTCCTCATTCACAGCGGTGGAAGGCAATATTTAGATCATTAACATCGATATGTTAATAGCTGATAAAATCATTGCCATCTTAAGCGAATGGAAATCTTACTTTTGTAATGTGAAAAAAGCAATTAAATACAGCCTATTGTGTCTCATGCTCAATGTAACAACATTGGTGCTGGCGCAGCCGAACTTGCGAAATGATACAGGACGTATCACTCCGGAGATGTACATTGAAATGTTTAAAGAGGCCGCCATTTCAGACATGATGAAAACCGGAGTTCCTTCGAGCATCACCCTGGCGCAGGGAATGTACGAATCGGATTATGGAAATAGTCTTTTGGCAAAAGGTGCGAATAATCATTTTGGTATTAAGTGCCATAAAGAATGGAGCGGTGATACCTTTCATAAAGATGATGATGCACCCAATGAATGTTTTCGTAAGTATGAAAATGTGATGTTGTCTTATGATGATCACAGTGATTTTTTACGTAGCCGCGAACGTTATCATTCATTGTTTAACTTAGAAATTACCGATTATAAAAATTGGGCGCATGGCTTGAAAAAAGCAGGATATGCTACCAATCCTACCTATGCAAGCAAAATCATTGGACTTATTGAAAAATATAATTTGAGTGATTATGATGTGCAAGGTGTGAAAATTCCAATTGCTGGAGCTATCGATAAAATACCAATAAGAGTTGAGCCAAAAAGCACAGAAAAGGGTACGGTGAAAGAAAATACGGAGCAAAAAACTTCTTCCATCGATGCTAATACTGTGAATGGTGTCCCTTTTGTCTTCGCCCGTAAGGGCGACACCTGGACAAAGATTGCGAGTGATAACAACATCGAATTATGGCAGGTTTTAGAGTTTAATGATGCCGAAAAAAATGATAATTTAATAGAGGACCAAATAGTTTTTGTAAAATCAAAAAAGAATCATTCGGATCAATTTACGCATGTTCTTGAAGAGGGAGAATCCATGCTTGATGTTTCTCAGAAGTATGGAGTGAAACTTTCGAAGCTTTATAAGATGAATCAAATGAAATTCGGAACAGCAGTTGATTCTGGAACGAAAATATATTTGAAAAGAGCCATGCTGTTTGGAATAGTTCTCTAAAAAAGCATTTTTTTTCGTGCAATTTTAATAACCGTAAAAAAGTTCCACAAAATATTTATTACAACATTCTAGTTTTATTTGCGGATGTTGATTTTTATTACTATCCTTGAAGTCCAGTCCGAAAGTCGGATTGACCCTGAAAATATCCTTATTAGCCAAACAATGGCATTTTTTTGATCAAGGGTATATTAGCTTTAACTTCTTAACTATTAAATCACTTAAGGCCCTTGAGTACTATCACTCGGACATTAATTATCTTATCGTTGTGTTTGTTTGGTACTTTACCTGGCAAGACCGCCACATACTATGCTGTAGTTACAGGAAATTGGAGTGCATTAACAACATGGTCAACAGTAGCTTGTGGAAATTTTACAAATCCCTTAAGTATTCCTTCTGCTACAGATGATGTAATCGTTTGTAATGGTGTTGCTTTAACGTGTAACATCAATACTTCAATTATAAATCTAACAGTATCAAATGGTGGCACCTTTCAAAATGCAGGTTCTAATACAAGTCGAACACTTACCGTAAATGGTCAACTCACCTTGTTGGGAAATGGAATATTAATTCAAAATAGTATCATCAATGCAAGTACAACTTTATTTAATGGAGTTGAAAATTTTTCTGCTACTAGTACAGTTGATATCAGACAGTGGTCTTCTTTTGCAAACTCAATAGTTAGTGGAGTAGATTCAAATTTCGGAAATGTAAAGTTGAATTTAAATACAGGCATCTCGTGGTGGGTGAATCAAGGTCTAGGTGTTTCGCATCTAATTTTAGGCGACCTTGAGGTTGGATCTACTTGTCAATCTATTTTAGACAATGGTCCAACCGCAATTAATATTACTATTGGAAATAATTTGATAATTGACGGGAAACTAAAAGTAAAAGATTCGAATACCGGCACAGTGAATTTTATTGTGAATGGAGCTGGAACTTTTGGTGCAACCGGGTGGTTTGCAGGAATAGCAAATGGTTTTAATAACTTTACTTTCAACATCAGTAGTTTAACAACGGGCACCGGGAGCACTTTTAATGGATTGTTGGACGGAATCGGAAATGCAAACATAACAATCAATGGTGTTTTTAATTGCGCCGGTGATTTTTATGGCATCAATGCTCCGAATAAATTATTCAATGGTGTTCCGGCTATTACAATTCAAACTTTGGCTTATACAGGTGGAATTTTTATGGCTACAAATACTCATAATCTGAATGGATTGGCAACAGTAAGTGTTTTGAGTCATGCAACTATAAATTTTACTGCCGCTAATAATAAAATTGCCTTAATCGGATTGGCTTCTTTAGGTGGAAATGTATGTACAACGCGATTGTTATTTTATGTTGGCGGCAATTTAACCGTAACCGGTGTTTCTACATGTGAGTTTAAAACTTCTGAGTCCCGTGGAGAGGAAAGTACCAATATTGTAGGTACATTTACATTTACCGGTGCAAGAACAATTTTTAACGGGAGTTTATCAGAATCAAACGGACACAAAGTAAACATTAAGTTGGGAAGCCTATTGTCGAGTGGAGGATCTGTATGGTTTAGTGAAAATGCATCTGATTCCACATTTCTAACTGTGAATGGACTTGTTCAGTTATCCGGAGGTACAGCCATTTTGAAATCATCAACAGGCTTTGCACTATTTACCGTCAATGGAAACTATACTCAAAACTTAGTCAGCAGTGTTTTTTATATGCATGGTGTAGATCAATTCGGAATATCATCTGCAAGCAATGATAGAATAGAATTAAAAGTAAACGGAGATTTTGTACAAAGTGGAGGTATTATTTATTTCGACAGTTTTGATTCTCCTTCTGAACAAGTTATTAGAATTAATGGTGCTAATTATACTATTTCTAATTCTGCAACTATGCAACGTGCCGGTAGTGGAAGTTCAAATAATTTTGCGAAGATTGAATTCGAATACCAAGGCACGATTTCTTATTTTAGAAATTTAAGTCATAACATTCTTCAATGTAAGCAAGTGGTGAAAGCAGGTTGTCTTTTAAATGTTATATCAGGTCCGCTGCAAATTAGTTCGCATAATTCACCTCAGCTTGCCATGTTGACTATCGATTCAGCAGCGGTATTGTCAATTGGAACTTTTCAGATTTCATCCGATACCATCTACCCACATACCGGAATAACTGTTGCAAACGGCGCACGACTTCGTCTTGCAAAAACACAAGGTTTGTACGATGGAACCAATAATCCGGTTTTAAGGAGTAGCGGAGGAATGAATTATTTTTTGGGCGTAAATAGTATCGTAGAGTATAATACGAATACCTATGCAAGAGTTTCAGGAATTAATGTAGGCGTTGCTGTATTAGCTCAGCATAAATATGGAATATTGGAAATTAATCATGTGGGCCCTTCGAGTACATGGATTAGTCCAACCTATTTACCAAGTTTCACCAACGCAATTTATGTGAGAACTCGTCTTATCATAACGGCGGGTGAATTTAATTTATGCGATGCTCCTGGAAATCCGGGAAGCGCAGGTCGTTATGTATTTATAGAAAATCCAAATCCGAATGCACTGGTGCGTACAGGTGGTTTTATTCGAAGCGAAGCCCTTAATCATTCGGGTCGAATTGTATGGACTATTTCTAATGTTATCGGAACATATACTGTGCCTTTTGGTTATTCAACGGCAGATTATATTCCACTTACTTATACTTTAACCGGTGGCAATGCAGGCACTGTTTCTTTTTCTACTTACCGTACTCCGACTACAAATTTGCCTTGGCCAAGTGGGGTTACAAATTTGGCGAGTCACATCGGATTATCACCCGACAATCGTCAGGCTACTGTGGATCGTTTCTGGAGGATAAGCGCTACCGGAACTACTCAAGCAGTGAACTTAAATTTTTCTTATATCGCATCAGAATTGCCGAGCATCCCTTTTAACGTGGCCGGTGCAATTCGAGCGCATGCATACAATAGCAGTACGAATGCCTGGATGGCTGCAACAACAGGTCAGTCCGCGAGTGCCTATCAGGTAAGTGCGCCGAATGCAAATATTGCTGTTCATTGGGCATTGTCTAGTTTGAATTCCGCACTTCCGCTAGAGTGGTTGTCAATTAATGCGATTTCAAATGCCCGTGATGTAAAAGTGAATTGGTCTACACTCTCAGAAAAAGATTGCGATTATTTTTCAATATACAAGAGAGATCAAACTTCTGAATTTCAAAAACTAGGAGAAGTAGCCACCAGTGGAAACAGTAATTCTATTAAAAATTATTCTTTTATTGATATCGACGCTTCTCAAAAAGATGCCTATTATCGAATAAAGGAAACTGATATGAATGGAGATGAGTTTTGGTCCGATATCGTTTTTTATAAAGCCACACATTCTTCTGTAGAACCTAAAGTATGGTACCATCATGAAAGTGGATTGCTAGAGCTTTTACTTCCTCTTGACCAAAACGGAAATGTTTTTATTTATGATCTTTCTGGTCGATTATTATTTGAACAACTAAATGTAAAAGGCACTATTTATTTACCGGTTTCTTTGATGTTGGGCAACACTTATATTTTTCGTTTTGTAAACGATCAAATGAATTTTAGTTCAAAATTATCTCCTTAAATCTTAATGTTAAAGATCTTTTTTATTAATATTTTCGGAGTTTTCTGTCTCTAAACAATCGGTTTTTATTGCTGTAAAGTGGCGGTTCGCCCCGTCAATCTATTATTTAGCCAAAGAAAATTGCAAAAGGTAGCTCTTATTGCTAAAATTGCAATATAATAGAGATAATATGAAACTTTTAAAAACAGTACTATTATCATCATTTCTTTTGATGGTAGTTTTTGTTGATGTGAAAGCAGCAACTTATTATTCACGTCAAACCGGTGCTTGGAATCAAACAACAACGTGGTCCACAGCTTCTTGCGGAGGTGCAGCAGCGGCTTCACTACCCGGAGCATCCGATGTTGTATTTATTTGTAATGCACATGTTGTAAGTGTTACAGCAAATTCCAATGTGTCGAGTGTTACGGTTCAAAATGGTGGGACATTAACTACTGGTACTGCCGGCGGTGGAGCAAATAGGACACTCACTATTTCAGGTAATTTTATCCTCTTAAGTGGAGGAACTTATATTCATAATAACAATCAAATCGCAGCAACTACAATTTTTGCAGGTACAGAATCTTTTGCATTAGGAAGTATGTTTCGAGTAGAAAAATGGTCGTCCACGGCAGCATCACTCGTTACCAATTGCAGCTCTAACTTTGGAGATCTTTTTTTGAATTGGAATCCGGGAGGGTTTTATTGGAACAATAATGGTTTAGGATATACAAGAACTATACTTGGAACTTTTACTGTTACCAATGCATGCGCTACTTATTTAGATGATACGAATGGAAATAAAACTTTTACCATTGGTGGAAATTTAGTCGTCAATAATGGGTATTTAAGATTTAAACAAAGTGGTACGGGTGATGTGATCATTAATATTGGAGCAGCAGTTCAAATTAGTAATTCTTCTTTTGTTTATGGGCTGTATCAGAATAATGGTACCCTTAATTTTAACGCAGCCAGCGTGGATTTAAGTTCCGGCAATGTTTATGGAATTTATAATGGAGATGGTAATCCAACCTATACAATTTCCGGTAATTTTAAACAAACAGGTGGTGATTTCAGAGGAATTCAAAACACCGCAACCTATACCGCCGGAGTTCCAACTTTTCAATTTGGCAGTGTCAATTATTCAGGAGGGGTGTTTATTGGAAACTATAGTTGTAATACAGTTTCTTCCACCATTCTCTTTACCGTTACAAATAATCTGAACATTACTTTCACGGCGATCACAGATTTATTTGCAATTCATCGACTGGCCACCTTGGGAACTACAGCGGCAACGGCTAAATTAAATATGCTTGTAGGTGGGGATATGAATATTTCCGGGATTACCGGCGAATTTAATTCTAATACAGCAACAGGCACAGAGCAAATTGCTATTTCCGGAGCTTTAAATATTTCGGGCGGAAATAATTATTTCAATGTTATTCCTGATTATGGTGGTAACGGTCACGCAGTAACGTTTACCTTAAATGGAAACCTAAATGTAAGTGGAGGAACAACCTACCTGAGTGCGGAAGCAGGTTTGCTCACTGCAAATTTATTGGGAAATACTACCTTGAGTGCAGGAACTTTTATTTTCAAAGGGCGCCCGGGTGCTGCAACGATTAATCTTTCTAATATTTATCTTCAGACAGGAGGCCAATTAAATCTTTATAATAATTTATTGGTAGCATCGTCCAATGCAATTACATGGACAGTGAATGGAAATTTTACGCAGAGTAATGGTAGCATTAATTTCAGTACGTCCAGTGCATCCACCGGAGTGAATACTTTAAACTTGAAAGGAAGTACGTATACCTTGGGTTCACTGGGCAACATGACTCGGGCAGGAGCCGGAACAGTTGGAACCTTTGGTGTTTTGAATTTTAATCGTGCCGGAACCATCAGCATGTCACGAAGTGGTACGCACGATATTCAACAGGTAAAACAAAATGTTTTAGCCGCCTGCACACTCGATGTAGTAAGTGGAAATTTGCAAGTGGCTTCACATGCCACAGCAGCTACTGATTATTTGACTGTATATAGTGCTGCAGTATTGAATTTAAATGCGAATCAAACCTTCTCAAATGCGAGTGCCGCAAATTCCGGAATTTCCTTGCAAAACAATGGCCGCTTAAGAACCTCTCATGCATCTGGATTTTATAATAATACCAACGTCGCTGCTTTAAACAACGTAGGCTTGATGAATTTCCAGCTTGACCAAAACAGTATTATAGAATATTATGGAATTGGTAATCAAGTTCTGACAGGGATTAATCTCGGTTTAGCAACAACTACAAATCACAAATACGGAATTTTAGAAATTAATAATACTGGTGTCGGAACTTTTGTGACTCCAACTAATTTACCGACTGCAACCAACGCGGTTTACGTTCGTCAGGAATTGAGATTAAGCAATGGTATAGTAAATCTTGCAGGTGCTGCGGGTAATCCTGCAAGTGGAGGAAGGACAGTTTTTGTTGAGCGTGCAGATCCCACAGCCATCACACGAACCAATGGATTTCTTCGCAGCGAAGCACAGGACCATAGCGGTGCTTTGAATTGGAATGTTTCAAGTGCGAGTGGTACTTATACGGTTCCTTTTGCATTTAATGCTTCACAATATATTCCAGTGATCTATATTCTGAATTCGGGAAATGCAGGAGCCATAGATTTTGCTACGTATCATACCGCTGCCAATAATTTGCCATGGCCACCGGCCATTGGGAATTTGAATTCGGAAATTGGATTGACGCCTGATAATCGCGATGCAACAGTCGATAGATTTTGGAGAGTAAATGCTAGCGGATCTGCTGCAGCGGATATTGAGTTTAATTATTTATTGTCAGAGTTGCCTATTGCACCCTATAATATTGCGAGCCAAATTCGTGCTCAGAATTATAATTTTGGTGTCAATAAATGGCAACCTGCATTGCCTGCACAAAGCACGGGTACCTATCGCGTGAATGTTGCCGGAATCACAAGTCAAAGTGATTGGGCATTGGCAAATAATATTTCTCCTCTGCCGGTAGAGTGGTTGTACTTTAATGCCATATCAGAAAAAAATAGAGTTCGTTTGAATTGGGCAACGGCAGTTGAAATCAATAATGATTATTTCTTAATAGAACGCAGTAAAAACATGTCGGAACTTGAAGTGATTGGAAAAGTACAAGGTGCAGGAAATACTTCTCAAACTACTTTCTATCAATCATTCGATGAAAATCCTTTGGCTGGAGTTAGCTATTACCGTTTACGCCAAGTTGATTTTAATGGCGCAGAAGAAGCCACTAACTGGATCCTAGTTAATCGAAAATCAACCGGGCAGACACAAGTAAGCATTTGGCCTAATCCCCTTACGGATATTATTTCTATGAGTGCTTGGGAAGATTATTCGACTTTGCAAATAGTGGATATGAATGGGAAATTAATTGTTCAATCTTCTTTGAGAAATTCAAATGGTGTAATTGATTTAAAACATTTGCACAAAGGAATGTACATGGCTAATTTTATAAAGGAAGATGGAATTGTAACATCTTTGAAATTCGTGAAGCAATAATAAATTTTTTTCGCCCGTGTAGAGACAAGTCGCGCCCGTGTAGAGACAAGTCGTGACTTGTCTCTGCACGGGTGCATGGGTTTTAATGCGACAAAGGTCTTTTCTTCACCATTCCTCCCTTGGTATCTTTAATGCTATTCATCACAACGAATGCATTGGGATCGATAATTTGTATTTCTGAATTGAGTTTGTTTATTTCTAAACGTGTAATCACCGTGAATATAATTTCTATGTCGTTGGTGTGACCTTGTTTCCCAAAACCTCTTTTGCCGTTGTAAACTGTAACCCCTCTTCCTAATTTATTGATGATCATTTTACGGATTTCATCACTGTGTACACTTACTATGGTTATGCCGGTATATTCTTCAATTCCTTCAATAATAAAATCCACAGTTTTTGATGCAGCCAAATAGGTGATCAATGAATACATCGCCGTTTCTATGGATAAAAGATAGGCGGCTGCTGAGAAAATGACAATATTTAACAAGGTGATAATATCTCCAACAGTGGTTCCAATTTTTCTGCTAAGGTAAATGGCCAGCACTTCCGTTCCATCAATTACAGAACCTCCCCGAATAGACAGTCCAATTCCCGCGCCTAAAAAGAATCCACCAAAAATTGCAACCAGTATTTTCTCATGCGTGAGATCAGGAAAATTTACTGTTGCTAGTACGATAGCCAGCACTGCTATTGAACCTGCTGTTTTGATGGCAAATTGATTGCCGATAACTCGGTAACCCAATAAAACAAATGGTGCGTTGACCAAAATAATGACCAGCGAAAATGGAACGCCGGAGACTTCAGTGATTAAAAGTGAAATTCCTGTAGCACCCCCGTCAATAAATAAATTTGGCAACAAAAAACTTTTGAGTCCAAAGGCTGCTGAAAATATTCCAATAAGGATCAGCGCAATGTCTTTAATTAATCGAAAGCTCGTGACTTTTAGCACACGAAGTCCTTTTGCTAATTCGTAATTACTTAACGCAGCATTTTGATTCGCCTTTTTCTTATGGAGAACATATTTCCTGATGATTTTTTCGACTCGAGGATGCATGGTAATTTGAAATGGTTTAAATATTTGCGTATTCTGTATTGCTAAAAATAGTGGATTTCATCATGCTTATTTTATTTTGCACGATAAATTATACAGATTTATACATACTAGCTGCATTGATAAAACATGGCATTAAAAAAGCGACCCTTTATTTAGGCCGCTTTTTCAATTGTTTGGATTTTCGATTATCGTATCAAACTGAATGACCCGGTGAATTCATAATACTTCCCTTTGATGCTAACGATCTTTATTTTATAAGTATAAAGTCCTTCTGGTGATGGATTTCCATTGCTCATAAAGCCATCCCATGGCTTAAAGAAAGAATCGGTCGAATAAATATTTTGTCCCCAACGGTTGAAAATAATTATGTCAAATGATTGAACATTGATAACAGGAGTTCCGTCAAAGAAAACATCATTCTTTCCATCATTGTTTGGTGAAAAGGCATTCGGAATAAAGAACGGTGCTACTTCCAATTCACTTTCAAATTCGTCAAAACAATTTGCTCCGTTGAATGCGATCAATTTTATTTTGTTGGTTCCGACTTTGTCAAATACATGCACCGGATTTTCGTCAATAGAAGATAGCCCATCTCCAAAATTCCATACGTAACGTGTCGAGAAAGAAGATGAATTACTAAAGTTTACTTCCGAATTAAATATACTTACCAGTTTGTTAGATTGATTGAACTCAGCAATTGGAAAAGGAGGAATTATTACTGAAACAAGGATGGATTCATCATCTATGCATCCCCAAGGACTTGTTACAATTAAAGAAGTATTATATTCTCCGGGAAGAGCATATGCATGTGATGGTGATCGATCTGTAGCTGTTCCTCCATCTCCAAAATCCCACATGTAAGTAGAGCCGGCTTCGTTGATCGAAGTATTCTGAAATTTGATTCTGATCTCTTCACAAGTAATATTTTGTTGTGGATCATATGCGGCAATAGGAATCGGGTGCACATTAAAGACAACGCCTAAACTTTTCGTACAGCCTTTATCGGTAGTAACCGTTACCGTATAAATACCACCTAAACTCACAGTAATTGTAGGATCCGTACTGCCATTCGACCAAGAATAAGTCCCTTGTCCGGGTGTGGTTTGAAGTGTCGTGTTAGTTCCTTCGCATTTGTCTAAATCACCGGTGATGTTGACAAGTGGTAGTGGATGAACTTTTAAATCAAAGAGTGCAATGCCAGTACAACCGAATGCATCTGTAACAATAACTGAATAACTCCCTGAGGTTCCAAGTGTAGCAGTAGAACTTGATACTCCTGTCGACCATTGATATTGTGAGAAATTGCTATTTAAACTTAAAACCGAAAATGCACCATCGCAAATTTCGTCCTGACCAATGATTGTCGGCGTAGGATTTAAATGAACGATAACCTGTGCAGTACTTGAATTGATACAGCCGTTTCCGTCGGTAACAGTCACAGTAAACGTTCCGCTAGAGTTGACATTGATGCTCGAGTTCACACTTCCATTCGACCAAACATAAGATGTAAATGGCCCGGGTTGTAAAGTTGTACTATTCCCATCGCATATATCAGCATTGTTTATTTGTGGTTGTGGCAATGGATTTTCTGTTACCGTAAAATTAGTAGTACCGATGCAGCCATTGTTATCTGTAACCGTAAGCAAATAATTGCCGCCGGTAGAAATTATATTTTGTTGTGTGTTGATTCCATTGGACCATTGATAAGAAACAAATGTGCCCGCTGCATTTAAAGTGACCTGATCACCTGTACAAAAAGCTGGTAAACCATTGATAATTGCAGTGGGCAATGCATTCACAATTAAGTTTTGAGAAGTCGTCCCTGTACACCCATTCGCATCAGTAACTACTACAGAATAGGATCCTCCGACAGTTGGTTGAATGCTCGAGGAACTCGCACCGTTCGACCATGTATAAGTCATACCTGGTGTTGATCCAAGATCCATTAATCCCAAGTCGCCTTGACAAACTGTAAAATCACCTGTAATTACTGGAATCGGATTAGCATTCACATTTACATTTTGTGTGATGCTGTTCATGCATCCATTAAGATCCGTAACAGTTAAAGTATAGATACCGCTTGTTGTTGGTTGAATGGAAGAAGCACTTGAACCTGTCGACCATTGATAATTAATTCCGGCAGGACCTGCTATTAAATTTGCAGCCGCACCCTGACAAATAGCAGTGACTCCTGAAATTTGCGCAATCGGTAGTGGCCATTGCGTAATATTGTAATTACTAGTACCCGTACATCCATTGGCAGCGGTTACAGTTACCGTATAGGCGCCACCGTTAGTTACTATCGCTTGTTGACCCGAAGTACTATTCGACCATTGGTAATTTGTATATCCTGTGCCTGCATCAAGTACTGCATTGTTTCCTATACAGAATCCGACAGGGCCACTAATTGTTGCTGGAGTAAACGGAAGTGAAGTAAAGTTTACATTTGTTGTGCCCGTACATCCGTTCGCATCTGAGACAATAACACTATAATTTCCGCTTGTGTTTACAGAGATGGTAGCACTCGTATTTCCATTGGACCAGAGATAGGACGAATAAGCAGATCCAATTCCCAATGTGGAGGAAAGTCCTTGACAAGCGCTAAGATTTCCGGTGATAGTTGGAATAGGATTATTATTTACACTTACAACTTGTGCAGCAGTTCCGCTACAGCCGTTTCCATCAGTCACTGTTACGGTATAGGTAGATGCTACACTCGGTTGTATTGAATTAGCAGTGGATCCATTTGACCAGAGGTAACTCATTCCTGCAGGTGAGGCTGAAATATTGGCATTTGCTCCTTGACAAATAGAAGTAATTCCTGTGATGGATGGCAGTGGAGGAGTAAACACAGTAATCAATTGACTTATGCTTCCTGTACATCCGTTTGCACTGGTAACTGTTACTGTATAGGTTCCCGGCAAGGAAACATTCGTAGAGGATAAAGAGGATCCGTTCGACCATGTGTAAGAGGAATAACTTCCTGTAGAAATCACGGAAGATGCACCTTGACAAAATCCAAACACACCGGAAATAGCCGGAGTAGGATTGGAATTAACAGTAAGGTTAAATGTATTTGTCGCAGTACAAGCATTAGCATCACTTACTGTAACTGTATAAATCCCTGATGTACCCACAGAGATACTAGCTGTACTTTGACCCGATGACCAATTGTATTGAGAAAATGACGCACTGGTTGAAAGGGTAGAACTTGCACCTTGACAAATACTTGCTGTTCCATTAATTGTTACTGTAGGATTGACATTCACTACTACTGTTGTTGAAGTAGGGCTAGGACAAAAACCGGCTGCTGTCGGATTCGCTGTATATGTTCCCGATGCATTGACTGTTATACTTTGAGTAACTGCTCCGGTTGACCATAATACGCTCGGTGAAGAAGCAGTTAATGTTACGCTATTTCCCTGACAAAAAGTAAGTGGACCTGAAGCAGCTACTGCTAATGTCAAGCCTGACAAATGAGCTACATTAACAATATTAGATGTGCCCGAACATGTTCCTCCATAGGACACAGTACACTGAAAAGTACCTGGATTTAAAATTGTAATACTTTGAGAAGTGGCTCCATTCGACCATAAATAACTAACACCAGGTGTAGCAGTAAGTGTCACACTGTCGCCAGGACAAAACGACAAGGGGCCGCTTGCATTCACTGTTGCTACAGAATTTGTAAATTGAATATAGACAATTGCAGAAAATGCAAAACAGAAAAAATTAGGATTCGCAATGGAAGTATAATACACACCGGGTTGAGTTACCCATATTGATAAAGTTGTATCTCCAGTTGACCATAATGGAGCACGGCAAGCATTTACAGAAAGTTGAACTGAATCACCGGGACACAAGTACAAAGTATCTGCCACCTGTGTGTAATTTCCTGAAGACGCTAAAACCGGAATTTCTCCCACAGATTGAAAAGAATTTCCTTCGATAAATACTCCTGAATCAAAAGCGCCATCACAAAAATCTTGAACAGCTAATTTGATTCTGTAAACTTCACAAGGACAAACTTCGGTTGTTGCTGTTAAAACTGTGGTCATTCCATCGTATTGAACAGTTGTTCCTCCGGTATTATCACGGAAAACAGCGCAGTTGGTACACGGACCCGATGGAGATGTTCCTCCCGCTGCCCAGCCATTGTTCACGTTATTAATTGAGATAGGAGTGGCAGTCCCTGGAATTAATGCAATGTTTTTCTTTCCAACTATGCCCGGACCATTTATAAAAAATCCAAACACATCGTTGCAATTCGTGTTCACATAATCATGATATTCTTCTGAAGCCCACACATAACGAAAACGTAGTGAGTCAGTAGCTACTGTAAAATCAAATTGTAATACCGCAGCATCCTGAGGATTCGATCCAGCAGGAAGTAATCCGTTTAAATCAATGTCGGAACCGGCACCTGTTGACGTCCCCGCACCTGTGGAATTATTCGGTCCGATAGCATTAGCAACTGCACCCGAAGTAATTAATACACCATTGCTAAGTCCGACATTGCAAGCACCGCCGCAATTGAACGTACCTCTAGCCGTTGCTCCTCCGCTGTACGTTATATTCGCTGCTGTGACTCCAGGACCTAATAAAGTATTAGTGACAAGTTGAGTCGGCGTAGGAACAGAACTCACTAGTAATTGAGCTTGCGTTTGGTTAGAAAAGAAAACAAAAAACGTGGCAAGCAGGATGTGATAAAGTAGCCCTCTGATCATGATATAAGGATTTAATAGTCAAATATAAGTTTTTATTATTGCATTCCGCCAGCTGAGGAGAGCTTATTTGGTCATTACACGTTTTTCAGAGGGAAATAGTTGCATTTTAATGGTTTAAATTAAAAATTTTCTTACGCCCCCAAGCCTTTATTTCTATTAATTGTTTGAAAAACATTAAAATGGATAAATAGAAAAGGAAGTGTGCCAAATAAATCTTGATACTTATTGAAGCGAAAGAAAATTGGTATTTTAATTTTTTAGCTCTTAGAAATGGCAAAACAGATCAATTAATAAATGCAAAAAAGCCGATACTTTTGGTACCGGCTTTTTCTGCTATGTATTCAATTTTTTAAACTGACTCTGCCAAAATAATAATCTTGTTTTTCAACATTTCAACAACCCCTCCAGATAATTCGAAGCTTTCTTCTCCTTTTGCCGTCTTTACTTTCACAGTTCCGTTAATCAAAGTTGAAATGATGGAGGCGTGGTTATCAAGCATTTGAAATCGTCCTTGAGCTCCAGGAACCATAATCGAACTAACTTCTCCTTCAAATACTTTCTTTTCAGGGGTGATGATTTCAAGATACATATTGTTCCTTTATTTAATTATTATTTTACTTCAGCTAAAAGCTTTTTACCTTTTTCAATAGCATCTTCGATGTTACCTACTAAGTTAAATGCTGCTTCTGGATATTCATCTACTTCACCATTCATAATCATTTTAAATCCTTTGATGGTCTCTTCGATTGATACTAATACTCCTTTCAATCCTGTAAACTGCTCCGCAACGTGGAAAGGCTGAGACAAGAAACGCTGAACACGACGAGCACGATGTACTACCAATTTATCTTCGTCGCTCAACTCATCCATACCTAAGATGGCAATGATATCTTGTAATTCTTTGTAACGCTGTAAAATTTCTTTTACTGCTTGTGCCGTATCATAATGCTCGTCACCAACAACGTCGCGAGAAAGAATTCTTGATGTAGAATCCAATGGATCTACCGCAGGATATATTCCTAACTCAGCAATTTTACGACTCAATACCGTCGTTGCATCTAAGTGAGAGAAAGTGGTAGCAGGCGCAGGATCGGTCAAGTCATCCGCAGGAACATAAACAGCTTGTACGGAGGTAATCGAACCACGTTTTGTAGATGTGATTCGCTCTTGCATCAATCCCATCTCCGTAGCCAATGTTGGCTGGTAACCTACTGCAGAAGGCATACGTCCTAATAAGGCTGATACCTCAGATCCTGCTTGTGTAAATCGGAAGATATTGTCAATAAAGAAAAGGATATCACGTCCACCCGATTTCTCATCTCCATCACGGAAATATTCAGCAACGGTCAATCCTGATAATGCAACACGAGCACGAGCACCCGGAGGCTCATTCATTTGTCCGAAAACAAGTGTAGCCTGACTTTTCTCTAATTCTTTTAAATCAAGTGTAGACAAATCCCAGTCGCCATTCTCCATACTGTGTTTGAATTCTTCACCGTATTTGATAACGCCCGACTCAATCATCTCACGTAATAAATCGTTTCCTTCTCGCGTACGCTCACCCACACCGGCAAATACAGAAAGACCTGCGTAACCCTTTGCGATATTGTTGATCAATTCCATGATTAAAACCGTTTTTCCTACTCCGGCACCACCGAACAAACCAATTTTACCTCCCTTGGAATATGGCTCCAACAAATCGATTACTTTAATCCCTGTAAAAAGCACTTCAGCTTCAGTCGATAAATCTTCGAATTTTGGTGCATCACGGTGAATAGAAAGTCCGCCTGCATTACTTACTTCGTTGATTCCGTCAATAGCTTCTCCAACTACGTTGAAAAGACGACCTTTAATTTTTTCACCAACAGGCATTTTAATTGGAGAACCGGTTGCAACAACCTCCATTCCACGAACTAATCCGTCAGTAGAATCCATCGCAATAGCACGAACCGTATCTTCGCCGATATGCTGTTGACATTCCAAAATAATTTTTTGTCCATTCGGACGAATTATTTCAAGTGCATCAAGGATATTCGGAAGTACAGTACCTTCGCCTTCAAAACTAACGTCGATTACAGGACCGATTACCTTAACAATTTTACCTTTATTCATGATTGGGAATTTGAATTTGAGGGTGCAAAAATAGATAAAAAACACAAAGCAATGAAGGAAATCCTATTATTGCAGGGATTTAAGTTTATCAACAAAACGCCCGAAATTGTTGATAATTGAAGGATCAAAGAAGCAATGCAGATCTACCGACATATTGACGAATACGTTCAGCCTCAATACCCTATAGTTACTGTAGGCACTTTTGATGGGGTGCATATCGGGCATCAGATGATTTTGGAGCGATTGGCAGATTTAGCGAAGGAAAAGAACGGAGAGGTGGTTTTGTTGACTTTTTTCCCACATCCACGTAAAGTATTATCTCAGGAATCTCATACGTTGGAAATGATTACATCGCTTGATGATAAAATTTCTTTGATGGAACATTTTGGAGTCAAACACATGGTTATTCAACCTTTTACTCTCGATTTCTCCAAAATGGAATACGAGGAGTTTGTGAAAAATATCTTGGTAGAAAAATTAGGGGTGAAAACTTTGGTGATCGGTTATGATCATCAATTTGGTCACCAGCGGAAAGGTAGTATGAAGGAATTGGAAAAGCTCGGACCTCAATTGGGATTTGAAGTGATTGAAATTCCGGAACAGGATATCGATGCAATTGCGATTAGTTCAACGCGCATTCGAAAAGCCTTAAAACAAGGTGAAGTGGCTGTTGCTGCAAATCTCTTGGGATATGATTATAAGTTAAGCGGCAAAGTTGTAAAAGGAAAACAATTGGGTCGCGAACTGGGATTTCCAACAGCCAATATTCAATGTGCTGATCCGGATCAGCTCGTTCCTGCCAATGGAATTTATGCGGTGATGGTAGAATGGAAAGAGCAGATGTTGAAAGGGGCATTAAGCATCGGCCATCGTCCGACTTTTGATAATGGCGAGCGTAGCATCGAAGTACATATTCTTGGTTTCGATGAAAATATTTATGGCGAATCGCTTACCATACATTTCAGACATTATTTACGTCCTGAGTTAAAATTTCACTCCGCAGAAGAACTCGTCACTCAAATGCACAAGGATAAAGAGCAATGTTATGAGTTACTTCGGTGATGTTTATAGCCTTATAATTTATTATAATTTTTGTTTCAAACAAAAAATTGATTTACACGTTTAAGAATTGTTGTGCTTATCCATAGCACCGTTCACCATGAGGTATACGATTTCCCTCCTACTAGTATTATTCATCGTTGTTGAAAGCAAGGGTCAAACTTTGTTGGACTCTATTTCCTTGACTCAGAAAAAAACTTTTCGTAATTTAACAGATGCATTGACACAGCCCGATTCGGTGTTTAAGCTTGACCTAAGTAAGCAGAAGCGCAAAGAAATGCCTGAAAGCATTCGTCAACTTAAAAATTTACAAGTCTTAAAATTTTCAAGGAACAAATTAGCAGAAGTACCGGACTGGATTTGTGAATTGCAAAACTTGCAAGTTCTTGATGTGAGTTACAACGACCTTAAAAGTTTGCCCGATTCAATTGGCAACTGCAGTCAGCTTGTTTTTTTGGGATTGAATCGAAATATTATTGAAACCTTACCGCGAACCATTGGACGTTTAGAATTTTTACAAGTGATAGAAATGTGGGATAATGAAGTGCAATATCTTCCCGATGAAATAAAACATTTGCATAATCTTAAAACTTTCGAGTTGCGCGGGATTTTATTTTCGAAAGAAGAGCAGGATCAAATTCATGATTTGCTACCCGAAACCGAAGTGCTCTTTTCGCCCAGTTGCAATTGCAAAAATTAATTCAAATTCGTCTTTCGTAAAATTTGAATTTGATATTTGGGTTTAATTATTAATCTTTGAAAAATAAATAAATCAGATGTACCCACCTTCTCCGTACAATCAGCAGGATCAAGATGTGATGCTCTCATTTATTAAAGAACATCCATTTGCAGTTCTTATTTTAAAGGAAGATGAGTTTCCATTGGCGACGCATATTCCATTTGAAGTAGTGCATGAAAATGAAAAAGTATTTTTGTACGGACATATTGCGTCTGTCAATCCGCAAGCGAAATTTATTTCATCACACCCGATAAAAGTCTTAGTTGTTTTTTCTGCAGGACATACCTACGTATCCTCTTCCTGGTACAGCCATCCCAATGTTTCCACTTGGAATTATAGAGCGGTGCATGTAAGTGGAAATCTTTTCGAGCTATCTTCAGATGAATTTAAGGCACATTTATACCGAATGCAAAGTACATTTGAGAAGGGACAAGAAGCACCATCACTCGCCGAAAATTTGCCCGATGGACTTTTTGAAAAATATTTAAAAGCCATTCGTGGTTTTAAAATTGAAATTCTAAAAGTGGAAGGAGCCTGGAAACTCAGCCAAAACCGCAATGAAAAAGATCATCAAGCCATCATCAGCGAACTTGAAAAAACCAAAGAAGCAGGAGCGATTGAAGTAGCTGAGCAAATGAAAAAAGCCTCAAGAAGCCTCAATCCTCAAGCCTAAAGAAAACCAGTACATCTGTAGATCAGTAGAGCAGTAGATCAGTAGAGCAGTAGATCAGTATGCATCTGCTTGCACTGAGCTTGTCGAAGTGTAGATCCAGTATAATTCTATTCATTTTTTGTGATGGCTCAACGCAATTCAGGGTGAAAAACTCATAACTCATAGCTCAAAACTCATAGCTCAAAACTCATAGCTCAAAACTCATAGCTCAAAACTCATAGCTCAAAACTCATAGCTCAAAACTCAAAACTCATAGCTCAAAACTCATAGCTCAAAACTCATAGCTCATAGCTCATAGCTCAAAACTCATAGCTCAAAACTCATAGCTCAAAACTCATAGCTCAAAACTCATAGCTCAAAACTCATAGCTCATAGCTCAAAACTCATAGCTCAAAACTCAAAACTCATAGCTCAAAACTCATAGCTCATAGCTCACTTTGATGACGCCAGAGCCTACCGATCCTAAATCTGTATGAGCAACTACTACATATTTAATGGTGTCGGTTTTATTGTGCTGTGCATAAAAGGCATGGTCATCACCATCTCTAAATTTAATTCGAGATCAAGGTCGCGAACTAAAAGCTGAAAACGAGTATCCTTTGAATTTGTTCTTTTTAGACGGATCGTATGAATATTCAAAATATTTGTGTGATTGAATAGAAATGTAAATCAAATTAATTTTAACTATGGAACTATGAAATGAAAAGTATCGGAAGGTGTAGAAAGCTTTAAATCATAGTCGCGCAAATATAATACTACCCAGGCAGGTCCGGATGGGTAACTTGCTAAATCATTCAAGCCAAGACTATCTTTGTTTATCAAGGATTGAGCTCCCATGCTCCGTTTTAAAATAATTCTTTCTACTTCATTCCAACTAGAAATATTATTCTTTTTAATTTCGAATTCAAGTCGGTTATATGAAGAAAGTGTGGTCACGCTTTTAATTCGAAATACAGAGTTAATATATTCTGCTTCCAAATTGTTGATAGGTAAGTCTTCAACTTCTGATTTGCCACAAGCACTCATAATGAATAGCAGTGCGATGATGTATATTTTGGCAGTTTTCATTTGATTAAAAATATTGCAGTTAGAGTTCCGGTATTTGAAATGGGGTCGAAGGAAGGTGTAATACTACTGAGTTGAGGAACATCCTCTTTATATTCAACTTGGTGATTTTTGTAATATTTATAACTTAAATATCCTCCAATAATTCCAATTCCCGTCGCAGCTATGAAAGAAGTATTTCTATAAGTTCTATATGATTTGAAATCATCTAAGGACTTCTTATAATCTGCTTTTGCCTTCTCAATATCATTGAGTGAAACTCCTCCTAAATAGGATGCCTTGTAACTCTTTGCATCTTTTTCAAATGCTATGGTTTTAGTGTGTAATGCAATACCAAGTCCGGCAAAAATTAAAGTTGCACCGGAAGTAATCCGAAAGCCTCGTTTCTGCTTTCTAACTGCGGCTCGGTATTTTAAATAGTTGTTCGTATGACGTAATTTGAATTTGCTATGTGTATATTGATTGTTGGAAATTGAAATTGTATCTATAAATAAGTTGTAGGTGGGCGCCCACGCTTTTAATATATATTGACCTGTGTCAATTTGAGATGCTTTGTAAGGGATAATCTTAGTAGTATCTAAGCGAATAATAGCGTCTTTAGGTTTAGGATATGCAACCAAGTATCCTTTGTTTTGACCGTAACTAAATGAAATGAAAATAATGCAGATAACAGTTAGAAATTGTTTTTTCATGATTCAAATATATGTTTTTTTGCCTTATCAGACTACCTTATTAATTATTTGCAATTATCTTTAGCCTCTTAAAGAATAGAGATTGCAAGAAGACAAAATTTTATCGCCGGGAAAAATCGCCTGGAAAAAGTTGAAGGGACATAAGTCGGCAATGTTCGGACTTTATGTGATTGCGCTCTCCATTTTTGTAGCTGTATTTTGTTATTTATTGGTTCCCGACAATAGTCCGGATGCCAACTCGATGAATCTGCAAACTTCTTTGCAATCTCCCGGAACACAAATTCCCTTTTTAAAAATAAATCGAAATCACGAAGAAGAAAAAAGTCTTTTGTCGAAATGGTTCACGGGAAATCCGGGGAATTATAAACTCATTCCTTTGTTCGACTACCAACAAAAGGGCGACTCTTTATTTTACCGTGAGTACATCGGTGATTTTTCCAAGCCGGGTGAAGGATCCTCAATTGCTCTTTCTTCTCTGGGAAATTCAACTGGAACAAATGTTGAAGGTAATTTGAAAGCCGAAAATTTCATCGTACAAAAAACATTTCTATTGGGTACCGATCGTTTCGGGAGGGATTTATTAAGTCGCCTGATGATTGCCACTCGCGTTTCGTTATCGGTAGGACTAATTGCAGTGATCATTTCTTTATTTATCGGAATTGGTTTGGGCGCATTGGCAGGTTTTTATCGTGGATGGGTCGATAAAATTATCCTTTGGTTTATCAATGTCATTTGGTCGATACCTACTTTATTGTTAGTAGTCGCCATTACTATGGCCTTGGGAAAAGGTTTTATCCAAGTCTTCATCGCAGTAGGATTAACCATGTGGGTGGAGGTTGCACGATTGGTGCGTGGTCAATTTTTCTCTTTACGCGAATTGCAATATGTAGAAGCAGGTCGGGCTTTAGGTTTTAACGACAGCAGAATTATACTCCGCCATATTCTTCCCAACATCATCGGACCCGTCATCGTCATTGCCGCTTCTAATTTTGCCTCGGCAATTTTATTGGAAGCAGGATTAAGTTTTCTCGGCATGGGCGCACAACCACCCACACCCAGCTGGGGCATGATGATTAAGGAAAACTACAGCTACATCGTTGTCGACGCTGCTTGGCTCGCCATTTTTCCCGGTATCGCTATCGCATTAATGGTGCTCTCGTTTACACTCTTGGGAAATGGATTGAGGGATGCTTTTGATACTAGGAGTGTTTAGTAAGGAGTTTGGAGTTCGGAGTGGGGAGAATAGGAGAATAGGAGAATGGAAGAATGTGAGTGTTTTTTTTTGAATTTTAATATTGGTAAATTGGTGTCGCTGCTTGCTCTAAGCCTTTCGAAGTGCAAATTGATTTCGTAATTGCGAATTGGTGTTCCCTAAGCTTGTCGACGGGCGAATTGGTGTCGCTGCTTGCTCTAAGCTTGTCGAAGTGCAAATTGATTTCGTAATACTAGCCAGGTTGATTTGCCAACTTTGAATTTGCCAATTAAAAAATTCAAAAAATCTGTGGCCCATTCAAAATGATTTTGGAATTGCGAATTGGTGTTCCCTGAGCTTGTCGACGGGTGAATGGGCGAATGACTTGTTATTTTTAGCTAAATAAAATTAGCTCGAATCCGTTAAATCGTTTAAATCTGTGTTCAATGTATCATTAAATTTAGACAAAGTCATCTGCTTCTATTATCGAGAATCCAGCATCCGACAGCAGCAAAAGATAAGCTATCAGTATCTAGCACCTAAACAATTTTAAGGTGCAAAAAAAAGAGCCATCTCATCGAGACGGCCCTTTTTTAAACTATTTTCTTAAGGATTAAGAAAGGTGCTTGTTAACAAGCTTAGTCATTTCAAACATTGAAACTTGACCTCTTCCTCCGAAAACAACTTTCAACTTTTCATCAGCATTGATCATGCGACGATTTTTCTTGTCTTGTAAGTTGTACTTCTTAATGTAACCCCAGATTTTTTTAACTACTTCAGTACGTGGAACTGCTCCAGCACCAATAACTGCAGCCAATGAAGAGCTAGGAGTCATTGCTTTCATGAAAGCAGCATTCGGTGTACGTTTTACTTTAACTTTTTTCGCAGCTTTCTTAGGAGCAGCTTTCTTTACCGCTTTCTTAGGAGCAGCAGCTTTTTTCGCAGCTTTCTTAGGAGCAGCTTTCTTTGCAGCTTTCTTAGGAGCAGCAGCTTTTTTCGCAGCTTTTTTAGGAGCAGCTTTCTTTGCAGCTTTTTTAGGAGCAGCTTTCTTTGCAGCTTTTTTAGGAGCAGCTTTCTTAGTAGCCTTCTTAGCAGGTTTTGCTTTTTTAGTTGCCATTGTTTTTTAGTTTAATAATATTGTTGTGCTAATTTATCTCTTCATTGTTCACTGTGGGCGCACTTGAGAAGATTTTATTAACAATGCAGGAGGGGGAAATTGTTAGTTTCAGAGGGGGCTCAGAGTGCGCTCAGAGGGAAATAATTTTTCAATTTTTTTACAGAGGTAAAAAATATGTTTTTCAGAGGGAAAACGATGCATTTTTATGATGGTGTAAGAGGAGTAGCCATGCTTCTTCTGTATCTCCTTTTTCTAGTAAGTGATGCGCTGCCAGGTGTACCAACATTGTTAAATTCTCTGCGTCTACACTGAGTGCATCGAAGAATTTTTTGACTTCTTCTCTGTTGGAGTATGCTAAAATCTGCTCTGCAGTAGGTGTTTTTTCGGTGTTGCCAAGCAGTCCCAAATCGTTTCCTGAAAGTATTTTACTTTTCCTGATGGGTTCCGGCAATGCATCTACACCCATCCCCAAACTTGTAAGCGGCTTCGGTACTACAAATAATCCTTTGGATGCTCTGCTGTACCAATTGGCGCCTAATCGTGCTACCTGGTCGATCTTATAGGGATCAATGACTCCGTGTTCATCAAACACATCTTCCCGAATATGCATCAATACAATTTCACACACAACCAAAATTCCGGCACCACCTCCTGTTCCGGTTTCTATGATTTGCTTTACCCTGCATTCCATTTGTGATGGCGATTCTTTTACACGCGGTGGTTTTACCATGACCGAATTTTCCATGGTGAATCCCGATTTAATAAATTCATTGACGCCTTGTGGGTATTCTGTACTCGCCAAGGACATCTGCTGCACCATGTCGTAACTGACAATATTAATAGTGACCTCCGGAATTTCTCTTACATTATCCAACGTATGTTTGGTGTGTCCGTGACGTCCACGCAATGCCGGACTAAATACAATGGTAGCCGGATTGGATCCAAAAGCATTGAAAAAACTGAAGGGACTCAAATTAATTTCTCCGTTTTTATTGATGGTACTGGCAAATGCAATGGGGCGAGGTGCAATGGATCCAAGCATGTAAGCATGCATTTCCTGGGTCTTAATTTCGGCGGGGTTGATGGTTTTAAATGACATATTTTCTTAATTGATTGATTTTAGGATGCTAAATTCAGAATTATACTATATAATGTTGCCTTTATTGATAAAAAAGATTGTTATTTTTGCCCTCCGCTTGGAAGGAAATGGAGAAGTCCCAAATCTAACCAATTCAGAGTTCTTTATTTGATGTATTGAAATCGCGCATGTGGCGTAATTGGTAGCCGCGCCAGACTTAGGATCTGGTGCCTCACGGCGTGGGGGTTCGAGTCCCTCCATGCGCACGATTTGCTCCGGTCTTTTGATCGGAGCAAATTATTTCATTTGAATAAAGATCATCTTAAGTAAAATAAATGCTACATTATATAGTATAGAGTTTTCTAACATGACAACACTTTCGAAATTCACGCTTGTATGTTAGGTTTATTTCAAAGCAATTCCATTTAATACTATGAATATCTTAAAAGAGAACATCGACACACTAAATGCAGTGTTGAAGGTGCAGTTGAAGCCTGAAGATTATAAGCCGCAGGTAGACGAAGCGATCCGTAAATACAAAAAGAAGGCATCTATGCCGGGCTTTCGTCCTGGTCACGTGCCTGAAAGCATCGTGCGTAAAATGTACGGCAAATCGGTTTTGGTAGATGAGTTGAATAGAATCGTTGCTGATTCCGTTGATAAATTCATTAGCGAAAATAACCTGCAGGTATTGGGTAATCCCATGCCGAAGCCGGATAACGATTTTGAGATGAACTGGGATCAGCCTGCCGATTTTGAATTCGCTTTTGATTTAGCACTGGCTCCGGAAGTGAATCTTACTTTGCCGCCTGCTCATACTTTCGTTGCTTATGATGTGCAAGTTGAAGAGAAAACCATCGATGAAGAAATTGATAAATTAGCAAAACGTTTTGGGAATTATACGAGCCCGGAAGTAACGGATGCAGATTGTTCAATTTATGGTACTTTCCGTGAATTGGATGAAACTGGAAATGTGGTAGAAGGCGGTCATTCGAATCAGGCTTTTATGACCATCAGCAAAATATCAGACGAAACTGCACGTTTTAAGTTTTACGGTGTAAAGGTGGGAGATGTGATTGCATTTCATCCGGTAGACGATATTCTCGCTGAAGAAGAAGTGAAATATTTGTTGGGTGTGAAAGATGGAAACATCGCCGACTATAATAAAATGTATAGTTTTACCATCGAGCGTATTAATAAAGTAGTGAAAGCCGAATTTAATCAGGCATTATTCGATCAGGTATATGGCGAAGGTGCAGTGAGTGATTTGGAAAGCTTCCGTACTAAAATTCGTGAAGAAGTAGCGCAAGGTTACGGCTATGAGTCAGAAAATTCATTGCGTCATGATATGGAAGATGTGCTGTTGAAAGAAGCAAATTTGACCCTGCCTGATGAGTTTTTGAAGAAATGGCTGAAGCAGAATAATGATAAGATTACCGACGAGCAATTGGTCAACGAATACCATCAATATGCACGTGATCTGAAATGGAGATTGATCGAAAATAAAATCTATGCCGATCAGAACATGCAAATTAGCAAAGAGGAAATTGAAAATTACGCACGTACTATGATCATCGATCAATACATGCGTTATGGACAAGCGCACATGCTGGACGAGACCAAATTAAACGAAATGGTGGCCAAATATATCAGCAACCAAGAGTCGGTTCAAAGAACGATCGAAAGTGTTAGTGGAAGAAAAGTGTTCGAATACCTGAACCAAATCGTAACCAAGGACGTTAAAAAGATTAGCCATGATGAATTTATTGATCTCATGAGCCGTCATAAACATCAACATTAACCTAAATCTACAAATACATCTATGGACTTCCGTAAAGAATTTACAAAGTATGCAGTGAAACATCGTGGCATGAGCAGCAATGGTGTGGATAGTTACATCAGTTCAATTTATGCCGATTATATTTCTCCAACGATCATCGAAGAGCGTCAGTTAAACGTTGCTCAAATGGATGTGTTTTCCCGATTGATGATGGATCGTATCATCTTTTTAGGAGTAGGAATTAATGATTATGTGGCAAATATTATTCAGGCTCAACTTTTATTTTTGGAGTCTTCGGATGCAAAACGTGACATTACTATTTATATCAACAGTCCGGGCGGATCGGTATATGCCGGTTTAGGAATTTACGATACGATGCAATATATCCAGCCGGATGTATCTATCGTGTGTACCGGAATCGCAGCTTCTATGGCGGCGGTTTTATTATGTTCTGGTGCAACCGGAAAACGGTCTGCTTTAAAACATAGTCGTGTGATGATTCACCAACCGATGGGCGGTGCAGAAGGTCAGGCTTCAGACATTGAAATTACCGCTCGTGAAATTCAGAAGCTGAAGAAAGAATTGTATGAAATCATTTCTCAGCACAGCGGAAAAGATTATGAGCAGGTATGGAAAGATTCAGACCGTGATTATTGGATGACCGCACAGGAAGCCAAGGATTATGGTATGATCGACGAAGTTTTAGTGAGAGCAAAAGGAAAAAATTAACATTGAAATAATTCATAAAACCGATCTTCCTACTGGCAGGTCGGTTTTATGATTAAATAAAAATTACCGTGAAGCAGAAGCAAGATATCGTATGTTCTTTTTGTGGTCGTGATAAAAGTCAGGCCAATGTGTTGATCGCCGGAATCAGTGGTCATATCTGTGATCAGTGTGTGACGCAAGCGCAATCCATCATTGGTGATGAGCAAGATCAAAAATTAAAAACAACGATTGGCACTCCTTTAACGCTACCGAAACCTACGGAAATTAAAAAGTTTTTGGATGAGTATGTGATCGGACAAGAACAAGCGAAGAAAGTGTTGTCGGTAGCAGTGTACAATCATTACAAACGTCTTATTCATAAGAGTAAAATCGGAAAGGATGATGTGGAATTGGAGAAATCCAATATTGTGATGGTTGGAGAAACTGGTACCGGAAAAACGCTTTTGGCGCGTACTATTTCCAAGCTTTTAAAAGTACCTTTCTGTATTGCAGATGCGACGGTTTTAACAGAAGCCGGCTATGTGGGAGAAGATGTTGAACACGTTTTAGCACGCTTGTTACAGAGTGCAGATTACGATGTGGCTGCTGCAGAAAGAGGTATCGTTTTCATTGATGAGATTGATAAGATTGCTCGTAAAAGCGACAATCCTTCCATTACACGTGACGTTTCAGGCGAAGGAGTACAGCAAGGTCTTTTGAAGATGTTGGAAAGTTCAGTGGTGAATGTTCCGCCGCAAGGAGGAAGAAAACATCCCGAGCAAAAGTTAATTCCTATCAATACCCAAAATATATTATTTATTTGTGGAGGAGCTTTTGATGGAATCGATAAGATGATCAATCGTCGTTTGCAAGCGAATGCAATCGGATATAGCCAGAAAGCAGAAAACAATATTGATCAAGATAATTTGGTGCAATATGTGAGTCCGGTCGACTTAAAAACTTTCGGATTGATTCCAGAGTTAATCGGTCGTTTGCCGGTGATTACCCATCTTGCAGCATTGGATTCCGAAACTTTGCGACGCATCTTAACAGAACCAAAAAACGCATTAACTCGCCAATATCAGAAGTTGTTCGATATGGAAAATATCAAATTGAGTTTTTCAGATGATGCATTGGATTTGATAGTTGCGAAAGCCGTAGAATTCAAATTAGGCGCACGTGGATTACGCAGCATTTGCGAAGCTATTATGTTGGATGCGATGTTTGAAGTTCCAAGTGGAAAATCAGCTAAGGAATTTACGATTACTTTGGAATATGCCAATGAAAAATTGAATTCTTCAACGATCAAGCAGCTAAAAGTCGCTTAAAGAAATTAGCCTGCGCGCTGATAAATGCTAAACGAATAGTTGAAAGCATTCTTTTCATCGGCCTTATGTTTTTCAAGATGCGCCAGTTTCCATGTACTAAGATTGAATTCAGGAAAAAAAGAATCGGCTTCCGACGAGCTTTCAACCCTTGTGATATAAAGTTTATCTGCTACTTGAATCGCCTGTCGGTAAATCATACCACCACCAATCACAAAGACCTCTTCATTTTTCTTGCAGGTTTTTATGGCGGTAAATAAATCTTCCATGACCTCGCATCCTTCAGCAACAAAATCCTTATTCCTCGATAAAACAATATTTCTGCGATTTGGCAATGCTTTTCCAATCGACTCATAGGTTTTGCGACCCATGATGACGGTATGTCCGCTCGTGGTTTTTTTAAAGTACTTAAGATCGGCTGGCAAATGCCATAAAAGGCGATTTTTGATGCCGATGCCTAAGTTTTTGTCGACTGCTGCTATAAGAGAAAGTATCATCTTGAACTTTATGTTGCCTAGGTTGTGGGGATGAAAATACGGAATAAATCAGATGTATGCTTTGCTCAATGACTTATAAATTTTTCAACCCTATTTAAACCAATGAGATTAAATGTTATCGGAACGTCTCTGTTACATTAATTTTTCGTAAAATCGTAATCCAAATCAATGATATGAAAAAAGTACTATTCGGCTTAGGATTTTTGATCCTTTTGGGCTCTTGTAAGAAGGAAGCAGGCGAAGGAGGAAACTCTGCAATACAAGGCAAAATATTAGAAAGACGATATACCGTTTTCCCTTCCATATTCACGGATAAGCCCGCACGAGATAAGGATGTATTCATTATTTATGGAGATGATAATACGTCGATTGACGATAGAACAAGAACAAGCTTTGATGGTACCTACAAGTTCGAATTCTTAAGAAAGGGAAAATATAAAATTTTCGTGTATACAGAAGATACGGTACTTACGAATTTCGGAAATGATAAGGAGATTATCATTCAAACAGAAATAACAAAAAACAGGTCGGAAGTTAATTTGCCAACTGTTACTACTGTCAATTTGTAACTAATGGATTTGCAAAGCAAATTGGCAAAGTATAGCCCTATATCTTTAAAAGATATGGACGAAGTTTCTTTGACCAATCGGATTGATACAAAATATGTTTTTCATGTTGATCATTTATTTGATGTGTTGGATTCGCTCACTGATGATTATTCAATACTAAGCTTAGAAGGCCTGAGATCTCATCTTTATGAAACGCTTTATTTTGATGATAAGGATCTTAGTTTGTATTTGAATCATCACAACCAACGAGGTAGTAGGTATAAACTTCGTTTGAGGAAATATGGAAGTTCTGATGTTAGCTTTATGGAGGTCAAGAAAAAGACGAATACAGGACGTACCATAAAAGCCAGAAAAAAAACGCAGGAGTTTAATGAAGAATTAAGCCCAACTCAGCTTGATTTTTTTAAAATGGAAACAGGCGAGGCAAGCGGGAATTGGTTGTGTTCTTCTGCCATTACATTTAATAGAATAACATTGGTGAGTCTCGATCCTCCCGAAAGGATGACTTTAGATTTGAATTTAAAATTTTCTGATCCGCATACGAATGTTCTATTCGATAATATTATTGTTGCAGAGGTAAAGCAAGGCAGTAAAGCACCTTCTGCATTTATACGTGCAATGAAAAAAAGAAGAATTCATTCTTCCTCTATTTCTAAATATTGTTTAGGACTATCGTTATTACGTCCATCCCTCAAGCAAAATCTTTTTAAGAGTCAACAAAGATTAATTAAAAACATCCAAAACATAGCTTAAATTATGGAATTAGAATTATTTGACAAATTAGGAGAGAAATTCTTCATGCGATTTTTGGTTGACATTATTGCTGTGACAATAATCGTATTTACTATTTACTTACCTAATTATAAAAAGCGAGATCACATCTTTACCTTCTTCATGTTTAATGTGATCATATATATCATTACTTATTTATTAAGTAAAGTGGAAATGTCATTTGGAGCAGCATTCGGACTCTTTGCGGTGTTCTCACTCTTGCGTTATCGTACAGAGAATATTTCAGAAAAAGATATGACCTATTTGCTTTTATTCATTGCAATGGGTTTGATTAACTCCACCGTGAAAGGCACTTTCTTCGAATCATTTGTATTAAATGGGATTTTGATGCTGGCAGCTTGGATACTTGATGGCGGCGTATTGGTAAAGAATGAAAGAACACAAACTGTCCATTACGAAAAAATAGAAAATGTTCGTGAAGATAAGGAACAAGTTTTGCTGGAGGATTTACGTGAAAGAACGGGATTAAAAATTCACAAAGTTTCAGTTGTATATATTGATTTTGTAAAAGACAGTGCTGAGTTAAAAATTTATTTCTATTAGTTCATGCGCCAATTTCAATACTTGGTTTTTTGCTTGCTTTTAGTGCCAATGCTATCTGTTAGTCAGGTGGCTTGGGAAAATCAAGTATGGACCTCCGTGCAGTTAGAGAAAAAGATCGTCAGCAAAACGAAAGCTGAGCTTACTTTGGAGTCAAGATGGAGTATCGATCCGCTCATGGCTGTGAAATACTTTCCAAATCTTGGCATTCAAACCAAATGGACCGATCACATTACAACTGTTTTGCATTACCGATATATTACAAGCAATAAAGGATTGGGATTTCAAGAATCTTCGCATCGTTTAATGTTGGATGCCGTTGCAGGCGGTTCAATTAAGAAAACAGATATTGCTTTTCGTTTACGAGCGGGGCGCGAAGATGAAATAGGGGTTAATGATGGAATATTTTCTTTTACTCAATTTGTGTTCAGACAAAAATTAAGTGTAAAACATAAATTTTTCAAACAAGAATTTTCTTTAGCATTCGAACAATTTGAAACCATCCGAGGTGAAGATGTGGAATTTGATCAACGCCGATACACGCTAGGTTCTGAATTGAAAATAAACAAAAGAAATTACATCACGCTGTTCGTGATGTACCAGGATTTGATTTCTACCCGCCGGTTGAATTTCGGAACCGGGTACGTGTATAAGTTTGATAAGTAAGAGTTCAAAGTTAATTCAGAATTCATTTTTTTATGCGAGATAAACATAAAACTACTAGCTCTACATTCATGTCGATGAATAGGGCCCACTGATTTTCATGATGCTCATGATTTTTCATGATTTCCTCCATAAATTTATTATTATTCGAAAAGCACATCCAAAAAATAGCCCGCGATTTTATTCGCAGGCCGCTTTTTTTAACTACAAACTACAAACTCCTAATTCTGAATTAAAAAAAGGGGGGCAATTCTGAATTCTGAATTCTGAATTCTGAATTCCAAACTCCAAACTCCAAACTCCAAACTCCAAACTCCAAACTCCTAATTCTGAATTAAAAAAAGGGGGGCAATTCTGAATTCTGAATTCTGAATTCTGAATTCTGAATTCCAAACTCCAAACTCCTAACTCCTAACTCCTAATTCTGAATTACAAAAAGGGGGGCAATTCTGAATTCTGAATTCTGAATTCTAAATTAAACCTAGTGTTTCACAATTAATTTCTTCGCCGCTTCACCAACACGTACATAATAAATTCCGGCTGGCCAAGTCAATGTACTGAGAGAAACGAAGGGTGAATAATTTAAACGATCCATTTTTTGTCCGATGGAATTGTAGATTTCAATATCTCTTTGTTCTGCATCTGCTACTTGAATTTGTACCAAGTCACCGGTTGGATTTGGATAGAGTGTTAGCTGTACTGGAGTAGATATGTTTTCTGCAATTCCTACTGAGTTGTTGTTCGCAGAGAAAGTTGGTCCTTGAATAACGAAAGAGCCAGTTCCATTTGGTACACGAGCGTAACCGAAGTTGGTTGTTTGTTGTCCCCAAGAAGTAGAATCGACAATTCTGAATGCAGTATCTAATAGCATCAGCAACTCACCTGCCGCCGATAATTTGAAATTAGCATGGTAGGGACCTTGACTGCTGTCCTCATCTGCCCATACAATTAAATAATCATTTGCAGGAATAATTGTACCTGATGGGAATGTCCACTTTGATAAATTAACAGGATTATCTGTAAGTGTGTAACCACTGATATCCATGGGCTGATTGGATTTATTATACAATTCAATCCAATCATCATACTCACCAAAATTATCCATTACAACATTTGCATTGGATGCCATCACTTCATTTATCACGATGGATGTATCTGCAGAAGAGATGGGCGCAACGGTATAGATAAATACATTGTGTTCAGCACCCGGAGGAAAATAGGTAACGCTTTTTGCGGTATTCGCTGAAGCTGCTTGAATATAATATCGCACCCATGAACCTGCAGCAAATCCGGGAATGCTGGCACCATAAACTCCATCACCGGCAAAATTATCATCGTGTAGTCCATCATCAAACATATCAGTACTAATGAAATTCCCGACAATATTGTTGGAGTAAAACAATTTTATATTATCAATTCCATTGGTGGAAAAAACAGTGGTGAGAATAGTAGTGGCCTGCATGTCGGTGGGCTGTTGATACTGCACGCCATTGATATAATAAGATGCATCAACAATAGTAGGCGCAACTTCCAAAATTTCTGCATTGGAGCCTAAATAGGATTTGCGTGAATTGATGAAGTTTTTTAGTACAAGAATTTCACTCGTGTATTGAGCAGTCGTGTAAATTTTCTTGGTGTCATTGGCTACAATTGTATCCACTAAATTGCGGAAATTATCAATGGTTGTATTTGTATAGGCGGTATCAAACTCTTCAGCCAAAATGGTACGCATATGCGCTAAATAACGCTGACGTAAAGTGGGTACTGCCAGCAGACGATTCAACAAAGGATAGTTGACATTGTTTGCATTATAAAACACTCCCCAGGAAGTCAAACCAGGAATATAAAATGCTTCATTTCCGTCGTATTCATGAGGGGTAATTAATCCGGTTTCTATTCCATAATGAACATAATAATCCATTTTGCCTTTGAAAATATAACTGTCATCATCTGCCCAAGCTATTTCAGAGGCAAGGTACCATAAGGTGCGATCAATATCCATGTATTTAGCAAGTGTGTCTTCTAAAACAGTTAATGGAGTATTTTCTAATTTATCGCAAACACGAACTAAATAATCCCAAGGTTGGGGTACTGAAGATTCTTTTAAAGTATAATACTGTTTATAGGTAGCGGTATCATTCGTTAAATAATTCAATGCGGCAGTACCATCGCCCCAACCTCCGCCTCCTGATGATCCCGGTGGTTTGTCTGCTCTCCACCATATTCCGTCGTTGCTCAAATACCATTGTTCTAAATAATCTTTATTTAGCTGTTGGATGTTCGGATACAATCCCCAATTCGATCCATTTAAATAAAGTTTTATAAAATTACTTTTCGCAGCAGGGATGTGGCGTCGAATAAAAGTGGTGTAAAGAACTTCGCGCATCATTGAACGATCTGAATTGGCATTGTTAATTTTAAAGGTGCTGTAGCCATCATAATCTTGTCCGCTTTTCCAAAAATCCAATTCCATTTTGAAGGATTTCTTTTGAGAGGAACCTGTATTGAAGGAGGTGTTTCCTCTGAATCTCACACCCACACTGTCGTAAGCATTACCGTCAATTAATAAGGTGGCAGGAAGATTGGTTTTTGTAGAGTAATTCGCCGTAAGCTGTGTCCAGAAATTCGGACTTGCAAACGTAAGATCAATGCGACGGACAAGGCTTTGATCGTAATAGCCGGTGTTGGGTTCGCTTCCGATCATGAGCATTCTCCCGTCTGGGGTAATGTGCATTTCTGAAGGAAGATTTTGTGCCTCAAGGGTGTTAATTCCCAATAGAGAAGCAGCGAAAAGCGCTGCGCTTCGTAAGAATAATTTCATTGGTTGATTGTTTTGGTAGGCGGGTTTGAGGATATCGAAGTTAGAAAGTTTAATTGAAAAATAACGATTATATAAAGTTTTTTTAAAGCTGTGATAGATGAGCTTCAAGCTTCAAGCCGCAGGCCTCAAGCTTTTTTTAGCTTGCAGCTGCTTGCAGCTTGTGGCCTGCAGCTTGTGGCCTGCAGCTTGAAGCTCACACAGCAACCTTCGCCTTAATAGCCGGCCAAGGATTGTAGTTTTCGATGGTGAAATCTTCGAATTTGAAATCGAAAATATCTTTGATATCAGGATTTATTTTGAGTGTGGGTAATGGACGTATTTCACGACTCAATTGTAATTCTACTTGCTCCATATGGTTGCTGTAGATGTGCACATCTCCATAAGTATGTACGAAATCACCAAGGCCTAATCCACACACCTGAGCGACCATCTGCGTAAGCAAAGCATAAGAAGCAATGTTGAAGGGAACACCTAAAAATAAATCAGCGCTGCGTTGATACAACTGGCAACTTAATTTTCCATTCGCTACATAAAATTGAAAAAGTATATGGCAGGGTGGAAGTGCCATTTGAGGAATTTCGCCCACATTCCAGGCATTGACAAGTAATCGTCTTGAGTCAGGATTAGATTTTATTTGTGAGATCAAAGAGCTGATCTGATCAATGTTTTTGCCGTCTGGAGTAGGCCATGAACGCCATTGTTTCCCGTAAACCGGACCCAAATTTCCGTTTTCATCGGCCCATTCATCCCAAATAGAAACCCCGTTTTCTTTTAAATATTGAGTATTCGTTTCTCCTTTTAAAAACCATAGCAATTCATGCATAATGGACTTGGTATGAAGCTTTTTAGTCGTAAGAAGTGGAAATCCATCTTCCAAATTACAACGCAACTGATAACCAAAAACACTGAGGGTTCCGGTTCCTGTACGGTCTTCTTTACGAACGCCATTTTCTAAAACATGGCGGAGGAGATCATGGTATTGCTTCATCGCTTTTCAATTACACAAATTTAAAATTCTTTATTAGGATGCTTGCACTTTAAGGCATGTATTTGATAACATTAAAATATATGGCACTATTTTCGTTTGTTTTTTGGCATTCATCCTATTAGTTTAGCCAAAATCTTATGAATTACAAACTTCTGTTAACAATTGCAGCTATATTTCTATTTGCTGCCTGTTCCGATGATAATAACTCGGATCCTAATTTGGATGATCGTATTAAATTTTTAGGCTCGTGGACTTGCGACGAAACGATAGGATCCTCCCAATCGGCCTTTACAATTGTTATTACAACTTTTGGTGAAAGTGATTCTTTACGAGTTTCTAATTTTTCGAATCTTGGAAATAGCTCAGTGGCATTGGCGCTAGTTTCAGGAAAAAGTATTGTGTTTCCCGGACAACAAGTAGGAGTGACCAATATCGATATTCAAGGTTCCGGATTGTATTTAACGCAAGGTGCCAACGAAAAAATGAATTTGAATTATTCCGTAGATGGCCAAAGTGCTCTTGCAAATTGTGTAAAAAACTAAATTTCTTCGTTGACCTGATCCGGATTCACAACAATCATTTTTACGGAATCCACACTATGCTTAAAACGTTTTACGATGGTAAATTCATATCCGCCAAAAACACGTTTTTCATTCACCGCCGGAATTCTATCATAGATGTAATTTAACAATCCTGATACCGTATCATAATTCGGACTTTCGGGCAGCGAAATTGGTAAAACATCATTGACATCACCCACGGAAGCACTGGCATTCACAATGAATTCCGTCTCGCTTTTCTTCTCTACCAATGGCTTTTCATCGTCATACTCATCCTGAATTTCACCTACCAATTCTTCAATGATATCTTCCATGGTAACAATTCCTGCAGTACCGCCCGATTCATTGGTAACTACTGCCATTTGGATGTGCTGCGTTTGAAATTCTTTCAATAATTCGTTGATGCGTTTGTTGTAAGGAATGTAATAGGCAGGACGTAACAATTCATTCACCCCTTTAAAATTTTTCTCGTGTAAAGCCTTGATTAAATCTTTAGAGTAAATGAGTCCGATGATATTATCCAATGAATCCTGATACACCGGCATTCTTGAATAGCCTTCATCAATAATTTTTTGCACTACTTCTTCCTTGGTTGATTCAACGTCAATGGCAGAAATCTTTGTTCGTGGAATGAGAATTTGTCGCACCACACGATCATCAAATTCAAAAACATTTTGAATCAACTCATGTTCCGATTGCTTGATGGCTCCACCTTCTTCAGATTCCGTCAGCAACATTCGAATTTCTTCTTCAGAGTGAATGTCACTTTGATCGTTGCCTTTCAATCCTAACATGCTTAATACACCTCTTGAAAGTCCATTCAACACCCAAATAAAAGGTGAGAAGAGTATATAAAATGCGCGTAATGGAACAGCAACGTACATGGTAAAAGTAATCGGGTTCCTGATAGCTGCAGTTTTTGGAACTTGTTCGCCCAATACGATATGTAGTACAGTAATTAATCCGAAGGCAATAACAATGGATACGGAGTGTAAACTTTGTTCTGAGATGTTCATTGCGAAATATTCCGTAAAGCCGCGTACCATTTTTGCTACAACGGGTTCGCCGATCCAACCCAACGCAAGACTCGCTAAAGTAATTCCCAACTGGCAAGCACTCAGGTAGCCATCCATATTATTTAAAATTCCGGCAGCCACTTTCGCTACGGAATTTCCTTGATTGGCCTTAAGGTCGATTTGTGCGTGTCGTACTTTTACTATTGCAAATTCAGCAGCGACAAAAAATCCGTTTAAAAGTACAAGTATTGTAGTAATTAATATATCAGCAATCATTAGATGGATTATAGATCCGGTACAAAGATACGTTTATATTAGAATGTGGTCTTTTACTTTCTCAGAAATAATTAACAAACAAAAGTTTAACTTAGTTTTTCGTTCTTTTTATGCCTTTCTCCATCGCGTTTCGACTTCTTTTCAAGGTTTTTATCGAAAGCAAGTTGTAAATCGACTCCAGTTTGATTGGCAAGGCAAATCAATACAAAAAGCACATCGGCCATTTCATCTCCTAAATCTTTATTTTCTTCTCCTGCTTTAAAACTTTGTTCTCCGTATTTCCTGGCGATGAGTCGGGCCAATTCTCCCACTTCTTCCGTCAACAAGGCCATGTTGGTGAGTTCATTGAAATAGCGTACGCCATATTCTTTTATCCAGCCGTCAACCGCTGCTTGTGCATGCTCGAGTTTCATAATTTATTCTTTGTTTTTTGAGTCGATGATGATGGTCACCGGACCATCATTGGTGAGTTCAACTTGCATATCGGCACCAAATTCTCCTGTTGTAATTTTTTTGCCGAGTTCTCTTTCCAGTCGTGTAATAAACTTTTCATAAAGTGGAATCGCTTGTTCAGGTCGAGCAGCTTGTAGGTAAGATGGGCGGTTTCCCTTCTTTGTGGAGGCATGCAAGGTAAATTGACTGATGAGTAAAACATCACCCTCGGTCTCTAAAATATCTTTATTCATCACACCGGCTTCGTCCGGGAAAATTCGAAGTTTAGCAATTTTAGGGCAAAGCCAATCGATGTCCTCTTCGTTGTCGGCTACTTCAATACCGAGTAATAGCATCATGCCCGCAGCACAAGTACGTAATTCCTTTCCGTTGATAATGACTGATGATTTTTGAGTTCTTTGAATGACGAGGCGCATATTTTATAGATGATGATAAAAATATAAAAATTGTGATTGAATGGCATTCGAGCTCATACAATAATTCTAAATGCGATCTTAAAATAATGAAATACTAACTTCAAAAGAATTTAATTTTTTAACAAAGAGGCATAAGAAGACAAAGAGATCACTAGAGAACGGGCAGAACCTCTTTGCACTTTTGTGTACTCTTGCGTCTTTAGTTTTTAAAAAGCTTGCGGCCTGCGGCATGAAGCTTTAAAATAGGGTCAAGTATTTCGAATTTATCAAATTTTCGCTCCTTTTTATTTCCGTATCCAAAATATTCCTACATTCGCTTAACCAATTCACGTTTTTATGGAAAAGAATCTGATTACTTTAAGAAGATGTTTAATGTTGTTGACATTTTTAATTTTTTCGGGAATACCTCTGAAAGCGCAGTCTAATTTTGACGCATACGTTATTACTTCCGAGCCTATCAATGATGTAGTCGATGGAACCCTATTTATTACTTTGACCGACACCAATCAAATCGACTTGATTGAGGTGAAAGTGGGTAGTAAGGAAGGACAAGCCGACTTAGCCAATCACCAGTTTACCTATGATCAAACTTCGGGATTACCTGCAGGCATGGCATGGCAACGAACAGGATACCGAGTTACGCTTTCCTTAGGCAGCTTTGCTTATAGCGATCTTCAATTTGGGTATGTGAGATTAAAAAGTAGCAGCGATGTGTGGAGTGATACTTTTGCTTTTGTGACAAATTGAACTCGCATGCTGCGAGTTGATTTGAAGATGTGGTAATTTGAAAATGTGATAATTTGAAGATGATGCGATTTACTTGCCTTGGTTCCCTTGAGCCTGTCCGATAGCTATCGGACGAAAGGAAAATTTGAAGATTTGAAAATGTGATAATCTCGCTTTCTGCGAGACAGGTTTGAAGATACCATCTATTAAATTCATTAAAAAACTATTGAAAGTTAATTCCAATTTCTTAAATTTAACACCTGATTTTATGAAAAACTCAACTCAACTCAACTCAACTCAACTCAACTCAACTCAACTCAACTCAACTTTGGTTTATTTCGACCACAATATTAGTTTTGATGAATGTTTATGTTTTTGGTGGTAATTACACCTGGACAGGCTCCACCAGTAGCAACTGGGCAACATCAAGTAATTGGAGTCCGGCAGGAGTGCCAAGCACCAATGATACGGTAACGTTGAGTAACGGAGGCGTTAGTTCTATTTTGCTGGATGGAAATAGAACCATTACGCGACTCGTAATTTCAGCAAACACCATTGATTTAAATACGTACGAACTACATGTTTCTGGCCGAAGCTCATTAAACGGCGGTGCTATCAATAATGGAAATTTAAAATTAAGAGGTACTTTTGCTTTTTTTCAGGGTACCAACTTTAATTGCATATTGGATGTAATTGCTGGTCAACTGAAATTCAGTGGTGGAACTTTTGATAAAACAGGAAGTTTTGAGCAAAACGGTTCGGCGAGTGGGTATGGAGAAGGTGGTTGTACCTTTAATAAAGACATCACCATTAAAAACACAGGAACAGTTTATTTGCGCCTCGGACAAACCACGGGCGATGTTTATAATGGCAAAGTTTATTTGTACAGCAGTGGTGGCTATTCTTTACAAATGGCTTTTGGCGATACAAGTATTTTCAAGGATACGGTATATATTAATAGCACAGGAAGTGGAGGAATTAATTTTGCTAATGGAACTTATGGCTACGCTCAATTGGAGAACGAAGCTTGTTTATTAACGGGAACATCGGGCATCACAGCAGGAACACTACAATTAAAAAACATAAAGCAAACCGCAAATTTGTCCAATGTTTTAACGGCATCGGGTTCGGTCATTTTTAATGTGTACACGAGTGAATTTGCAGGAAAAGTAAATTTTACTGCGCCGAACTTAGTGGTAAAAACATCCAACTTTAATGATAGTACTTGGCTTACAAAAACGGGTAGTACATTAAACAATACTTGGGAAGGAGCCAATACATTTTCGGGAGTGGCAACCATCAGCAACAGTAATGCAGGAACTGCTTTCTTAAAATTAGCGAGTCAAAATGGAGATACTTATTTATCGGATGTGTATTTTAATGCAGGCACGGGAAACATTCAAGTAGCTTTTGCAGGCACCAATTTTTATGGAGGAAATATTTCATCCAATGGCAACAATGTACTATTTAACTCCACCAACACCATTTTAAAATGCATTGGCGAAAGTGAACAGAGTTTCGCTGGAGTAAATACTTTTTCGCTCAGTAAACTCATTATCGATAAACCACAAGGCTCCGTCACATTTACAAGCAATGTGAGTATCGATAGTTTATTACAACTCACTAGCGGCATCCTTTATAGCGATTCCCTCATCACACTCAAAGCTTCGGCAACAGTAAGTGGAGGAAGCAATTTAAGTTTTGTAGATGGTCCCATCAAAAAAATTGGGAATACCGCTTTTGTTTTTCCTGTGGGGGATGAATTATCCTATCAACCCATTGAAATTTCGGCACCTGCCAATGTTTCCGATGCTTTTAAGGCGCAGTATTTTTTAAAAAATCAAGATTATGGAACTAACACAGATAGCACTATTCGCTTATTGAGCACATGTAGTTATTGGAATTTAATTAGAACTATCGGAACTAGTAATGTTTATGTTTATTTGAATTGGGACAGTATAGGTTGTAGTTTATATGATACAAGTGGATTAATAGTGTGTACATGGAACGGAACCTCATGGAAAAGTTTAGGAAATTCAGAAATGAACGGAAATGTTTTAGCCGGGAAAATGAAAAGCGCTGTAGTAAGTACTTCTTATTCTTCATTCGCTTGGGGTTTGGGACCTATTCCCGGATTAGCAAATATTATTTCAATTAATCCAACATTAAATTTAGCTGGCGATCAGACTTGGAATCATACTATTTCTGAAGACTATTTAGGTTATAATGGGGCTAGTATATTAGCAAGTGGTCAATATTGGCATGATTTAAACGACAATTCGTTAAACATTAAAGTACTAAAGAATAAAGCGGTCACCAACCTTCGCTTGAATGGTGGATCTTATGGTAATTATTGGGACTGGCGCACAGGCTGGTTTATTCCCGAAAATGAATTGCCTAACAATTTGTTTTACGATAAAAGTTCTCAAAAATTGGCACTGCCTGCTAAAGTAAACGGCGAATTTGTAAATGCCATGTCCTATTTCAAAACCAGTAATGATTTTGTTGCTGGGCGACCCATTTATCAATTAAATAATTTGACTTCCTCATTCAATTATGAATTAGCAAGTCTGTATAGAGCCGGTGAATTAAACCTTCCGGTTAAATACATTGAGCTAGGAAATGAATTTTATTTGGGGGATGAACAGTACAAAGAAATTTTTCCTTCTAGCTTTAATTATATTACAAGAGCCAATTTATTTTGCGATAAACTTAAAAGCATTATTCCTTTCAGTCAAACAAAAGTATCGGTCATAGGTTGTTCTAGAGAAGCCTCTTCACCCGGTCGTAGAAGCTTGTGGTTACATGTAATTCTCTCAAAAATTAACACAGGGGCAAATCGTCCAGATGCCATTACCATCCATACTTATTATGATAGTGGATTAAATGAACCTATTACTACAAGAGTGAATAATTCAAATATTGGAAAAATGTTTGTAAAGCCCTTTGATTATTTTAATGGACTCGAAGCAGATGAACTTTTGGCTGTTAAAAATAAGAATGTAAGTAGTAGCCTGAGTCCGGAAATGGAAGTATGGATAACAGAATACAACATGATTGATGACAATAGCAAGAATGTTGGAACCTGGGCGCATGGATTATTTAATGCCATACAAACCTTGAGCTTTTTAGAATCTCCGTTAATTGCTCATTTGAGTTCACATTCTATGACTTCTGATGCTGTATTTGGAAATATTTTTGAATCAGCCAATGGCTTTTCAGGTTTATCCAGTGGTCAATTGCCTTATAATATAATCAATGCTTCAACTTACAACACCGAGAAATATGGTTTTACAGCCTCGGGCGCAGCACTGAATGAAATTGCACTGGCATTACGTGGCACTAATGTCACAGGTCATCGTATAGATTTCAGCAATGATGCTACAGCCATTGGAAATATTTCATATTACAACAATGGGAATTACCAAATCAGCAATCATTTGAATTTATATGGTTGGTCGTTTGAGAAAGATGAAGGATATGAGGCGATAATATTAAATTTAAGCAATAAAAATTTTGTAATTAACAATCCATGTAGTTTAGTGAACATGAGTACCGGAATAAATTGCTTTACAAATTTGAGCGCAGTTCAGCTTAATTGCAGAAATCCAATTGCAGGAATAGGTGAGGTGGTTAGCACAAGTACGAATGCTTTTGATAAGTTATTGGCTTCACCAGAGACAAATATTCCATCAGGTGTTGTGAACATTCCTCCCTACTCATTAACTCGTATTATTTATCGAAATCCAAGTACGATCACTGTTCGTTTAACCGATGATGTTATTTGCGAAGGAACAGAAACTTCGGTATTGGTACAGGGTGCTAATCATAATGCTACAATTACATTAAATCTTACGCCATCGCATAATATTAGCAGTAGTGATTCATTATTCATACTTCCCACTAGCTTATCAGCAGGCACCTACAATATAACTGCAACTGATGGAAGTGTCACTTCCGACCCTGTATCATTAATTATTCACCCCGCAATGAGTGTAACCGCATCCATATCATCAGGAATTGATCTCCCTGCGTGTGCAGATGAGGACATCATACTTACCGCAGATATTAGTACCACAAGCAGTGATATTTATAATGAATACACGTACCTTTGGGTGCCCGATAAGCACATAACGGATAACAATCCTTTTCAAAAAAATATCGTACTGAGCAATTCCTTACTCACAACAGAAGCCTACCAAGTTTTTGTATTTGATGGACAGTGCTGGGCAAGTAGTAATAGTATTGAGTTCGACAGAGGTCCAAAAAGTGTTAATTTGGGTGATGATTTTACGGTCTGTGCTACTGACGATTATACCTTACGTGCTAATACGACTTCATCATCTTTAGTAGATGGTGGCACATTACATTATAGTCTAATCGACGTAGGAAATAGCACTACTCTGGTCTCAGATCAAACAACAACAGATTTTACAATTAGCAATTTAGGGGTAGGGTCGTATACTTATAGAGTGGAAGTTTGGTCAGAAACGCAAGACTATAGCACGAAAGTATGTCCAGTTATAGATGAAATCACAGTAAATGTTGTTGGATGTTGTTCTTGTAGCGGAGGAATCGCATTAAATCCACATCAAGAACCTCAAATTCCATTAACTAATGTAGAACCGATTTACAATGTGTCAAATGAGCAGGATTTGATTGATTTGGCACAGCTAACCAATGCGACTGATCCTCAAAATCCTAAATTTACTATATCTCCAATATCCGGCGGTGAATTATCAATTACAGCATTGGCAAATGCTCCAACAATTTGCATCAACGGCGAATTTTGGATTCGGAAAACTCCTGTAGGGAGCCAAAATAGAAGAATTATTACATTGCAAAATTGCATACTACATCTAGGCCCTGATGCTTCTATTAAAGTTAGAGGAGGAGCGACGTTAAAACTAAAAGGATGTACTATTCAATCCTGCGACGGCGTAAACATGTGGGACGGAATCTATGCCGATATTTATGATCAGACTACAACGGAGCCGGAGTTGGAAATTACCGATTTCAACTCTACTAACAGCCACATCAGCGAAGCAAAAAACGCCCTCGTATTAAGAAGAAATTCTCCTTTTCAAATTGAAAAATGTGATTTTGAAAACAATTATGTAGATGTTCTCATTGAAAAATATTCCAAAAGCAGCTATAAAAATACGGATGTCTTGATAAAAAATTGTACCTTTAGCATGAGCGACCCATTGCTTGCTCCCTATATAGGAATGCAAAAATTTGCTGCCATAAAATTGAACGAAACAGAAAAAATGTATATCGGTAAGGCTGCAACCGGGGAAGAGAACGACATTCAAAATTCGCTCTATGGAATTTATGCTGAAAATGCAAATATAGAAATTATGAATACCGATTTTCATGATATAATAGATGATCCAGCATTTTCAACCTCGGGAACAAGCATCTATGCCACATCCGACTTTGATTTTACCAATAGAAAAATAACTTTAGGAGATGGAACCACAAACGGCACAAATACTTTTATAACATCGCAAAATGGTTTAATGGGAAAAGGCGAAATGAATTATTACATTTACAAAAACATATTTGGCAACAGTACATTAGCTGACCGAATTCTTGAATATTGTATTAAAATTGAGAATAGTGGTGGAAAAGAAATTTTAATTCAAGATGAAAATAAATTTTATGATTACAAACACGGGATTGATATTGCCTCACCCATAGGAAAATTATATATTCATGAAAATACTTTTTATGATGCTTTGTTTTCAGGTTCTACTAATTTTGAAGGGACGGCAATTAATGTATATGGAACTTATCCTTTAAGACTTTATGATTCTGAAATCAGTTTAAATACAATCGGATCATCTACAAATTCAGATCAACCGAGAATTGGAATCCATTTATCTCAAATTAAAAAAGTGAAATTGAAAACCAACTCCATTTTATTTAATCTTGATGCGGCTCCTAATCAACCCCATTTGGGAATCTGGGTAGAGAATTGTAGTGAATTAAAAATTTCGGATGCAAACAACATAGAAAACGCTACCAATTTTCAACAAGGCACATTTGGATCAAGTCTTACCGGGCTTAGATTAAGTGATTCTCCAATGTCATGTATCGAACAAAATACATTTACAAAACTTGGAATTGGCATGCATGTTACAGGAAACTCAATTATCAATTCCTTTTACCAAAATGAATTTGAAGACTTTGATGAAGGGATATTTCTTGATACCGATCCATACATAGGGCCAAGCGTTGGAACGGAGAATCCTCTTGGCTCTGGAGATGGTAATGTAATGAGAAATGTATGGAATTGCAGTAGTTGCGCAAGTACTACAAACAGGATAACTGGTTACATTTCTAATGGATTAAAATGGTGCCACGATAAGACATTGACCAGCGATCCTGAATTTCCGGATCATCCACTTACAATTTTTGCGTTGACTCCATTCCACCTAACGGGAACAGTTTCTAACGATAGTGAATGCTTATTAACATCTTTTACTTCAGAAGAAGAAGATTCAGGCCTCCCACTAACCCTTCGCATTCGCAATGAAACCTTTGGAGGCATTGTAGCCGATTCAACCCGTTTTCCTGATGACTTTTACGATGAGTTTAGATATAATGCGAGGCAAATGGCGTTTAGTATATTGAAAAAAAACCCTACTCTAATTGTTATGGACGATGACAGCGACACCTCCTTTGTAAGATTCTACAACGAAGTATTGGTAAGTAATGTCAACAAAATAGATTCACTGGAAACTTTGTTGT